>SDBT01000011.1_pt1 | contig 204205 bp, 215 predicted proteins | sample 2277101 | NCBI WGS metagenome assembly SDBT01 (sample SAMN10404973, study PRJNA504765) | marine sediment metagenome | isolation source: marine sediment core GS10_PC15, 103 cmbsf | place: Arctic Ocean: Southern Knipovich Ridge | collected 2010
GGGCTTTTTCTTTCACAAGTCATTCCAGAACTAAGCCTTGCAATCAATAACCTGCAATTCGCTGGAATATCCATGCCCATTGGCATCTGCTTGTTTCTTATGATGTATCCTGCCCTCCTAAACCTGCAATTTGGTGAACTGAAAAAGCTAGCCAAAAACCCAAAACCGATTATACTGACCCTTATCTCAAATTGGATATGGGCTCCATTAGCGCACGCTTTTCTGGCTTACTATTTCTTGGCAGGCAATGACCAGTTGATCGTAGCTTTGATTCTGCTTGGCTCTAGTCCATGCACTGCCATGGTTCTGGTTTGGGGTGCATTAGCTAACGGGAACCAAGAACAAAATGTTGTCAACACCACCCTGAACACGATAACGATAATGTTTCTATATGTGCCTGTTGTTTCGCTCTTAACTGGAATCCAGAATATCCAAATTGACAGTCTGGCTCTTCTGTTGTCAGTCTTTGTTTTCATAGGAATACCACTGGTTCTAGGTATTATCTCAAAGAAGTTTATTACAGGCAGGAAGGGAACGGAATGGTTCAAAGAAACGTATCGTCCCGCAGTAGGAAAAATAGCGATTCTCGCTCTGTTGGCAACTTTGATTGTCATATTCTCTCTTAACGGGAATGTGTTGATACAGCATCCAGAGGAGATGATACTTGTTTCAATCCCGTTGCTGTTAGGTTTCTTCATCATTGTGGGCGTTAACCTGTTGGTTACCAAGTTTGTTGGACTCAGATACGGGGAGGGGATAATCTCTGTTATCATCGGTTCCTCTAGCCACTTCGAGATTGCGATTGCTACAGCTATCAGCCTTTACGGTTTGGATTCACAGGCGACATTGGGAACAACAATGGGTTTATTCTGGGAAGTTCCAATAATGCTTAGCCTAGTGTATCTGGGCAAGAAATTGGGGCAAAGAGGGTTCTGGAAAAAAGATTAATGAAAAAAGGTGATTGAATATGGAAAATGAGAAAATTAAGGAACATGTGAAAAAACGGTATGGTGAAATAGCAAAAACAGAATGTTCAAGCTGTTCACCGTCTTGTTGTTCATCATCTAGTTGTGGGCCTCCTCCACAGTATATTGCATGGAAACTCGGTTACTCTCCTGACGACATAGAAAGCGTCCCAGAAGATTCTATTCTGGGTTTGGGCTGCGGAAACCCTGTTGCCCTCGCAAGCTTGAAGGAAGGCGAAACCGTTCTAGACTTAGGTTCAGGAGGCGGCATCGACGTCTTTTTGGCATCCAAGAATGTAGGATCAAACGGAAAAGTGATTGGCGTAGACATGACCGAGGAAATGTTGGCACGCGCAAAAGCTACCGCTTCTAAGCATGGCTACACGAACGTTGAGTTTCGTCTAGGAGAAATCGAAGCCCTGCCTGTTGAAGACGAGACTGTAGATGTTATCATCAGCAACTGCGTGATTAACTTGGCTCCAGACAAACTGAAGGTGTTCCAAGAAGCCTATCGTGTTCTGAAATCAGGTGGGAGACTTATGGTGTCTGACATTGTCACGGAAGGAGAATTGCCCGAGTATGTCAGGAAAAGTTTTGATGCTTGGGCAGGATGCATCGCAGGCGCCCTAGAAAAAAGTGAATATCTGGACAAGATAAAACAAGCAGGATTCGAGAACATCAAGGTAATTTCTGGAAAACCCTACACCCTAGGCGTTTCTCAGGAGCTAAAGGGAAAAATAACCAGCTTCCAAGTTGAAGCATACAAAAGTTCCTAAGCGCATACACCAAAAGTTCCAATTGGAGCTGTTTGTGGGATTCAAAGAAAACAAGAAACCTGAAATTAAGACAGAAACTTGACCCACAAAACAACTCACCCCCAGTGCTCGCTTGACTTCGCTCTAAATAATTTGCTCCAGTATTTTCTCTGTGAGTGCATTGACAATTTCAGGGGTTATGCTATCAATAATTTTGAATATTTGTGGATCTGTTATTGAGTAGAGTCTTCTGTTTCCGTCTTTTCTGTTTATGACTATTCCGCAGTCTTTCAGGATCTTTAGGTGCCGAGAGACTACTGGCTGGATGAGTTTAACGTGAGGGATGATTTCACATACGCATTTTTCTCCGTCGCGCAGAAAATCTAGTATGCTAATCCGAACTGGGTCTGATAACGCCTTGAAGATTTTGGCTTTGAACTTATTCTTGTCCTCGATTTGCAGGCGCATACTCAAAAAATAAGGAAAATAAATATTTAAATATTGTTATTAACTTTCTGCTATTCATAATCAGGAAAATCATCGCTCAGAGAGGCGACAAAAAGAATGACCGAAGAAACATACAAAGGAATCCCTCGAAGCAAGATACCATGGTATCCAACAATAGACTACGAAAAATGCGTCAACTGCGGAAAATGCGTAGAATACTGCCCACTCGGCGTGTACGAATTTGAAGAGAAACAAGGAAAAAAGCGACCTGTCGTGAAAAATCCCTATAATTGTGTGGTATTTTGTACAGGTTGTGATGGGCAATGTGCTGCTGGCGCCATCACGCATCCTTCAAAAGAAGAGACTCGAAAGATAATTAAAAGCCTGCAACAAACCAAAATATAGCCCTTTAATTTTGTCGGTCTGTTAGGAATAAAAAAGCCATTAATGGCCTAAGCCGAAAACAGTCGAAACGAGCAAAGTTATCTGGTCAATGCATTCATAGTCATTTTGGCTGTTTATTTATGTGCTGATTCCGTACCACATGAAAACTTTAGCTATAATAGGTATTACTGCTCCGCAAGCTGTACGAGTAAGCACTGTAAGCAAGAAACCATCGATTCCAGTTACCACGTTCACGGGTGAAAGTTGAAAGATTCCAAAAGGCAGAAGTCCTCCAATGGTCGTCGCGGTTATTCCTGAGATTATCATTCTGCGGAAATTATCCAATCGTTTATTCAGGGCTCCAGCCATGTACCCAATTAGCATCGCACTAAGAAGATACCCCAACAGAACAGTGCTAGAACATAGGCGCTCCCAGCGAATGGAGATCTATAACTGTCAGCCCAATAAAGTGCATAGATGCTCCCCATGATGAACCCTGAAGCACCGCCTGCCCACTTGTTCCAAGCTAAACCAAGTAACAGGGGAACCGCAACTATCACAAGCAACTCTTGAAGCTCCATTGTGATTCCAGTTACTATGCCAAATCCGCCACCACCGAGCGTGCCCAACTGGGAAATTCCCACGATTAGCAAGACGACACTAAATGGAGCGACGATGCCGTAGATTACGTCGCTTCGATTCCATTCTTTCCATCCAGCACTCATAACTTTCCCCGAAATAGGGCAACTATTTGAGTATATTAGCATTTAACTTTTGTTATGAACCTGTGATATTCACAAAACTGCTGTTTGCAATGTTGCCCAAGGCAGGAACTGAATGTGCCCTCAAAAATAACTTCAAATCTTAACGTAAGCTCAAGCAAACTACCATACTATGTTGAGCCTACCAGCTGCTTGTACTTCTTCTCAATTTCTTCTAACAGGCTGTCTTTGGTTATTTTTCCGTTCGACTTTAGCATGGATGCTATTGATGCTCCTCCGCATCCGACGCCCTCTTTCACTATACCCGCTTCGTACGCCTTCAATCCATCAAACCTTGAACCGCCAAAATCCAAGTCTGCAGCAAGCACTGGAACATCCGCAATCTCAGCAATCAATCCTGTGATATCAGCGGTTTTGTCATCTACAATCCACCGCGTGGTTCCAACTGCTACATTATGCAAAACATCTGGGTTTGACGCATTAACAACAGCTAACACGGCAGCCATCTGTGTTCCCCCCGCCATGATAACTGGCACGTTTTTTGCGGTGCCAATAACAAGTCCTGCTAGGGCAGGCTGCATAGGATCGCCCACAGTCGAGACAGCTTTTATTGGGTCATACGCAAATTCGCCAGCCTTGACTCCTGCAGCTTTGAGCGCTTCTTCTGCAGTTTTTATTTTTAGTTCGTGAGGGTTAAGTGGCATGCTGCTGCTAACCTTTCCCTTCGCATCTACTCCCATCGCCAACAGGACACTTAGCGCTGTTGTGGTGCCTCCGGGAATACTCTCGCCAATCACAAGATAATCAGCAGTTTTCGACAGGTTTTCTCCAACAATTCTTGCCATGTTCATCACCTCTTCTGCGTTGTCGAGGGCATTACCCATTCTTATGTCCCTTCCGGGGCAGCCGCCCAACTCCACAAAAGGAACATGTGGTTTAATCTTCAAGCCAGCACTCACCACAAGGGTCGGTATGTCCGCCAGCTTCAAGGCAGACATTGTTATGAGCGCAGGCGTGGGAATTCCATCCGGCGTCACAGGCACGCCCGGTATACATTTGCATTTTCCAAGCTGTAAAAGTTCAACGTCTGCAGGGGGAGTGTAATCTGTTATCTCAGGGTTCTCTCCAGCTGCTGATATGCCCGGAATCTTCGCTGTTTCAGTAACGCCGATAACACAAGTGAACAGAGGCTTCTTTCCCGATAGCTGATCTAGCATGGCTGTGCCTCTTGTTTTGTTATTTGCCACAATTATGTCACACATTTTTTTATTCCACAAACTGTTTACGGGTCTATTCTGGGTAGCGGATGGACTATCCAACCAATCATTTAAATCTCTTACTGAAAATACTTTCGTAACAACCGAATCTGGGTTTGGTGACATTATGGAAACCAAGTTCGACAACCTGCCTCTACTCAAGTACCTCGAGGACCACGGAGTAACCTTAAAGGACCTACTAGACACGGCACTGGAACTATACATTCCCCATCCCGGCGTAGAAACACGGGAGAAAGCACTTGAGCTGTTCAAGGCTGGCTTCTACGAGGTACTAACAGACGTGAACGTTTCAGTCCTAGAGGTAGCATGCTTCCGAGCAGACGAGGAAGCCCAAGCTGGTCGAGTTCCACTTCTTCCCGCAGAACAGTTTAAGGGTCGCCCTGGGTTAATCGTCGACGAACTGTTGGGTATGACCATAGCCAATTACATTGCGGGAGCCCGAGGAATCTTCGAGTTCATAAGGTATGATCAGTCTAAACCCGGAATTTTGAGGAAACTAGGTCCAATAGCAAATGATGCAATCGGCGGGCTGATTGCTGGCGTATCTTCTAGAATCTATTCTGGCGCTCTAGAGAAACAGAAACTTGAAGAATCAGAAAAAAAATAATGCAATCTGCATGGTTGCGCCAAAAGTAGAGGGACTAGGAGAGCAGTTAATCCTCTATGTTTACGCGCAGGTTTGCTTTTGTATGTCCAATTTTTTTGTGTTTGGAAACTTTGGCATTGTTTACAGAAAAAATTTTGGTCGACACGCGTAATCTACGAAAACTTAATATGGTGCAACTTTTGTAATAACAAAATTTATTAATGGGTGCGTTGGTTTACGTTGTTAGCTCTCAAAAGTAAATTTGAAGCTTAATTAAGGAGACCCAGCTTTTAGGGTTGGGCGAATCCGACCCAGCGGAGGAAACTCCCAATTTGAAAAAAACTGAGGCGAAACGATCAAACTTCCCATCTTACTATCGCAAATTATGGAGGACTTAGAACAATTTGGAAATATCACAAAATGACCTTCTTACTATTCAAAAGTCTTTCTTCAAAGAGAAAGGTCTAGTTAGACAGCACCTAGATTCGTACAACAAGTTCATTGACAGCGGATTACAAGAAGTCATCGATGAAACCGGTGAAATCAAGATTGAAATCCCAGAGATGCCCTACAAGATAAAACTTGGTCAACTTTGGGTAATTGATCCTCAATCAAAAATCAGTAGACCCTACAGAACTGAAGTCGATGGAACAAAACACGAAATTTTCCCCATGGAAGCTCGCTTCCGTAACCTAACCTATGCGGCGCCTCTAGCGCTGGAGATGACTCCAGTTATAGATGGAAAAGAACAGGAACCCGAGCTTGTTCTCATAGGCGACCTTCCTGTTATGATAAAATCTAAGCTCTGCATCCTTGCCCAATTAACCGACGAAGAACTAATCGAGTATGGAGAAGACCCACACGACCCCGGCGGTTACTTCCTAATCAACGGCTCTGAACGTGTCGTTGTTGCCATGGAAGACTTAGCCCCAAACCGTGTTCTTGTGGACATCGACAAACGAGGAACAAAACCAGTCTATCAAGCTAAAATCTTCTCAACAACCGTAGGTTTCAGAGCAAGAATACAGCTGCGAATGAAATCTGACGGCGGAATCTTAGTTTCGATACCTGGGGTGCCCACAGAAGCCCCGTTTGTGATTTTGATGCGGGCTCTTGGAATAGAGTCAGATAAGGACATCGCCGAAACGGTTTCTTCCAATCCAATAGTGCAGAATGAACTTGAAGCCTCCTTTGAAAAATCCGCGGGATTCGACACTGTTAAAGACGCAATAATGTACATCGGAAACCGCGTCGCCCACGGTCAAGTGGAAGAATACCGCAACCAAAAAGCCAGAAGCATGATCGACCGCAACTTTTTACCCCATATTGGTCGAACCGAAGAAAATCGTCTAGAAAAAGCGCTTTTCCTTGGCGAGATGGCTAGCCGAGTCATCGAACTAAAGCTTGGAATCAGAAAAACAGACGACAAAGACCACTTCAAAAACAAGCGACTAAAACTTGCGGGACCCCTCCTGGCTGATCTTTTTAGAATCGCCTTCAGAAACCTATGCCGAGACATAAAGTATCAGCTTGAACGGATGGGTATCAAGAGGCAGCTTATCTCAATCTCAGCCGCTGTCCGTCCCGGAATAGTTACTGATAGACATCGTCACGCCATCGCAACCGGTAACTGGGGCAGAGGACGAGTCGGAATCACCCAACTTCTCGATCGAACAAACACAATTTCTACTTTAAGTCATCTCAGAAGGTTACAGTCTCCTCTCAGCCGTAGCCAACCCAACTTCGAGGCGCGAGACTTGCACCCGACTCACTGGGGAAGACTCTGTCCAAACGAAACGCCTGAAGGCTCAAACTGTGGTTTGGTTAAGAACCTTGCCTTAGCTGCTTCTATTTCTGTTTACGTGGATCCCACTGGGATTAGACAGGTCCTCTATCAGATGGATGTGGTTCCAGTACAAGAAACCAATGTAGACATACGTTCTTCAAGCGCAAAGGTCTTTGTTAACGGTTCTATTCTCGGTTATTCCGCGTCACCGCAGAATTTGGTTGCCGAAATACGAAGAAAACGCAGGAATGGAGAGGTCTCCACTGAAGTTAACGTTGCCTACTTCGCAAAGGTTCACGGAAGAAGCGAAGAGGTTTACATCAGCTGCGGTCAGGGGCGTGTACGTCGTTCCCTTATCGTAGTCGAAAACGGAGTGCCTAAATTAAAGCCAGAGCATGTTGAAAAGATTCGCTCCGAAGAGTGGAGCTGGGACGACCTTATCAAAAAGGGAATACTTGAATACATTGATGCTGAAGAAGAAGAAAACATATTTGTTGCCCTAGATTTTGACAAAATTACTCCCGAACACACCCACGTGGAAATTGCAACTTACACAATTCTCGGAATCTGTGCCTCAATCATACCCTACCCTGAACATAACCAGTCACCACGAAACTCTTACGAAGCAGCCATGTCCAAACAAGCCCTCGGAATAAACCTGACCAATTTTCCCAGCCGAGTTGACTCCCGCTGCCACATTCTCCACTACCCCCAAACACCCCTAGTGAAAACAAAATCCATGGAAATCATAGGATACAACAACAGACCTTCAGGCCAAAACTGTATTGTAGCCATTCTATCCTTTGAAGGCTACAACATGGAAGACGCCATCATATTCAACAAAGCCTCCATCGAGCGTGGCTTGGTTCGCTCCACATTCTACAGAATTTACGATGCGGAGTGCCGCCAATATCTGGGAGGTCTCAGAGACAGATTTCTTATACCCGAACCGGGAATCAGAGGATATCGAGGAGAACAGTACTACCGCAGTCTCGAACCTGACGGCATTGTTAGCCTAGAATCTAAGGTGGCTGGAGGCGATGTGCTTATCGGAAGAACTAGTCCTCCAAGATTCCTTGAAGAATACAAAGAGTTTGAAGTTAAAGGTCCAACTATGCGGGACACATCCGTTGATGTGCGATCATCCGAGACCGGGGTTGTGGACGATATTTTCATCACAGAGACTGGAGAAGGAAGCAAACTTGTAAAGGTTAGAGTCCGCGATCAACGTATACCTGAACTGGGAGACAAATTTGCTTCGCGCCACGGACAAAAAGGAGTCATAGGAATGATTGTTCCACAAGAGGACATGCCTTTCTCTCCAAAAGGGATCGTTCCAGACCTTATAATCAACCCCCACGCCATGCCGTCACGAATGACTATTGGTCAGTTTCTTGAATCCATGGCTGGAAAAGTTGCCTCCGCAAGAGGCAAACCGGTTGACGGAACACCATTCAACAATGAGGGTCCAGAACAACTGAAAGAAGAACTAGTTAAACTGGGCTTCAGTCACACGGGCAGAGAGATTCTCTACAGCGGCGTTTCTGGAGAGAAATTTGTTGCAGACGTTTTCATGGGTGTTGTATACTACCAGAAGCTTCATCACATGGTTGCCGACAAGATTCACGCGAGGGCTCGGGGACAGGTTCAAATGTTAACCCGTCAACCAACTGAAGGTCGTGCGAGGGGCGGTGGATTGCGGTTTGGTGAGATGGAGCGAGACTGTTTGATTGGTCACGGCGCCGCTATGGTGCTGAGGGATCGGCTGCTGGAAGAGTCTGACAAGTATCTTCTGTATGTATGCGAAAACTGTGGTTTCATCTCATACTATGACATTAAGCAGCGCAAGTACACCTGCAGACTTTGTGAAGATAAAGCCCATGTATCGCCGGTAGTCGTATCCTATGCCTTCAAGCTGCTTCTCCAAGAAATGATGAGCCTGTGTATAGCTCCTCGCCTAAAACTGAAGGAGAGAGCATAAAATGTCAATTGAAACTACAGTTCACAAAATTATAGACGAACTTCAATTCGGACTTTTCTCCCCACAAAACATCCGTAGACAGTCCGTTGCAGAAATACAGACCGCTGACACCTACGACGAGGACGGAACTCCAATAACCTCTGGACTCATGGACGGCAGGTTAGGAACTCTTGAGCCCAGACAAAGATGCAAAACGTGCGGAAACACCGCCATCAGATGCCCCGGACATTTTGGTCACATAGAGCTGACAGTTCCAATAATTCATATCGAATTCGCGAAGATAATTCACAACATTCTTCAAGCTACGTGCAGAAACTGTGGGCGTATTCTGCTTCCTGAAAGCCATATTGAACAGATTAATGCTTTGATTAAGCAGAGTATGGACCTGATTGGGGACGTTCCAAACAACGTTTACAAAAAAATATTGAAGGACGCAAGGAAAAAGGATTGTCCTTATTGTGGGGCTCAACAATCAAAAATAGAATTTGCGAAACCCACAACTTTTTACGAGATTCTTGAGGAAGGAGCCCAGAGATTAACACAGAGCATGGTTCGAGAACGACTTGAGAGAATACCCGACGAAGACCTTGAGTTGTTTGGTTTTACTCCAGCAACTGCTCGACCAGAATGGATGGTTCTGCAGGTTCTTCCTGTCCCTCCAGTTTATGTGCGTCCTTCAATAACATTAGAGTCAGGCATCCGATCAGAAGACGACTTAACTCACAAACTCGTGGACATCATTCGAATTAATCATCGCCTTAGAGAAAACATGGAGGCAGGCGCTCCGACACTTATCATCCAAGACCTGTCTGAACTGCTTCAGTATCACATTACAACCTATTTCAACAACGAGGCTTCAGGAATTCCCCCTGCCCGACACCGTTCGGGAAGAGCGCTCAAAACAATCTCTCAGCGTCTCAAGGGAAAAGAGGGACGATTCCGAAGTAACCTTTCTGGAAAACGTGTAGACTTTTCGGCGCGTACCGTAATTTCGCCCGACCCCAACATCGACCTCAATGAGGTCGGTGTTCCTCAAGCCATAGCCATGAGGCTTTCAATGCCCGAGAAGGTTACGGTTTGGAACATCGAAGAGATGCGGAAACTGATTATCAATGGTCCTGAAAAATTCCCCGGCGCCCTCTACGTTGTTAGACCTGACGGAAAAAGGGTTAGACTAGAGTTTGTTGCTGAACGAGACAAAGTTGCCGAATCTTTGGAAACTGGTTTCATTGTAGAACGTCACCTCATGAACGGCGACATCGCCATCTTCAACAGGCAGCCCTCCCTTCACAGGATGTCAATTATGGCTCATTACGTTCGAGCTTTGCCTCATAAGACGTTCCGGTTGCATCTGTGTGTTTGTCCGCCCTATAACGCCGACTTCGACGGGGACGAAATGAACCTTCATGTGCCTCAAGGCGAAGAGGCTCAGACTGAGGCTAGGCTTCTGATGCAGGTCCAAGACCAGATTCTCTCGCCGAGATTTGGGGGACCTATCATAGGCGCTATCCGAGATCACATAACAGCAGCTTATCTGTTAACTAAAAAGTCCAATGTTCTAACCAAGGAAGAGGTTTGTAGGTTGCTTGTAGCGTCCGGTTTTGAGGGGCATTTGCCTGAACCCGCTATCAAAGAGCCCAAGCCCCTTTGGACTGGAAAACAGATATTCAGCATCTTCCTTCCGAAGGACCTGAACTACGTTTTGAAATCAACTATTTGTCATAATTGCACAACCTGTCTAGGCGAAAACTGTCCTAACGACGCTTATGTAGTTGTTAAAAACGGAGTTCTAAAATCTGGTATCATTGACAGACGATCCATCGGAGCCGAACAATCGGACAGCATACTTCATCGGATAATAAAGGATTATGGTTCACAGGCTGGACGGAAGTTTCTAAACGACATCTGCCAACTTCTAAAAGTCTTCATAAGTCTGCGAGGTTTCACTTTCTCTTATGACGAACTTGAACTGTCTGATGCTGCTCGAAAGAAGATTAAACGAAATATGGGCATGATCGAAAAACGTATAGAAAAACTGATTGTGGACTATCGTGATGGTACACTACCGCGTCTTCCTGGTCAGACTCTTAATGGATCCTTCGAAATTTACGTAATGAACGAACTCGCGGAAGCCAGAGACAAAGCTGGAAACGTTGCAGACGAGGACTTTGAGATTGGGAATGCTGGTATAATCATGACTAGAACCGGAGCCCGTGGATCAAACCTTAACATTGGTCAGATGGCCGCTTCTGTAGGTCAGCAGGCTGTAAGAGGAAAACGGATAATGCGTGGTTACGTTAACCGAGCCCTGACACACTTCAAAAAGGGAGACCCCACGCCTAAGGCTCGAGGTTTCGTTTATGCGTCGTATACTACTGGATTAGACCCAATCGAGTATTTCTTCCACGCTATGGGTGGAAGAGAAGGTCTGGTAGACACGGCTGTTAGGACCCAGCAGAGTGGTTACATGCAGAGGCGTCTCATTAATGCCCTTGAACAGCTTCGAGTTGAGTATGACGGAACTGTGCGCAATTCTAGTGGCGACATCATCCAACTTACGTATGGAGAGGACGGGATCGACCCGGCTAAGAGCGATCACGGGAAAGCAGTTAACGTCAACCGTCTGGTTGATCAGGTAAAAATTATGGTGGAGAAGGGAAAACCTGCTCCCAAAGAGTACATACTGGAACGCCTTACCGAAGTCGAAAATCAGTTGACTCCGATGCTTGTAAAAGAGTTAAAGTCTGAGTTGACGAAGGCACAATTGAGTAGTGAAGGCGTAGACAGAGTCGTTAGTTTAACCTTAGAGAACTATAAGATGGCCCTTGTTGAGCCTGGAGAAGCTGTGGGAATTGTGGCTGCCCAATCTATTGGGGAGCCTGGAACCCAGATGACTCTTCGAACCTTCCACTACGCTGGAGTCAGAGAACAGAACGTAACTCTCGGTTTGCCTCGGCTCATCGAAATAGTGGATGCTAGACGAAGTCCGTCAACTCCTGTCATGAACATCTACCTTGATAAGAATCATCGGAAGAGCAAGGGTACGGCAACAGAGATTGCCCGCGAGATCATTGCTACAACGTTAGGGGATATAGCAGCGGCTGAGCCTTATTTGGATCCCGAGCTTGAGGCGGTTGTTGTTAAGCTTGACTCCGTTATGATGAATGAGCGTGGTGTCACTGCTGAGGATTTGCCTAACCTTATAAAAATGAATAATTATGACCTGAGTGTTGAAGGCGACAGTTTCATAGTTAAGCCTAAGAAGCAGGTGGACATGAAGAAGCTCTTGAATACCCTTCCATCTCAACATGTTAAGGGTGCACCTGGTCTGCATAGAGTCCTTGTTACAGAGGAGACTGGAGAGTGGGTTCTACGGACTGATGGTTCTAACCTTTCTGCTGTTCTTGATATGTCTGGTATAGACCCAACACGGACAACTACAAATAATGTTCATGAAATCGCTGACACTCTTGGTATTGAGGCGGCTAGAAATTCGCTGATTAAGGAAGCTATGGGTGTTCTTGACGAGCAGGGTCTTGACGTTGACATACGACATATTATGTTGATGGCGGACATCATGACTTCAACCGGTTGTGTGCAGCAGGTCGGGCGACATGGAATTAGCGGTAAGAAGTCCAGTATTCTTGCTAGGGCAGCTTTTGAGATAACTGTTCCAAACCTAGTTGATGCAGCTATTCGCGGAGAAGTCGATCCGTTGAAGGGTGTAACCGAAAACGTTATAGTTGGGCAATCAATACCCATCGGCACAGGTCTAGTAGACCTTTACATGACAACAGCCAACAGAGAGAAGAAAGAATGATAGATGTCAACAAAGCAATAACTACAACCGCGAAAACCGGAAAAATCCAGATTGGAGCAAGCAGCGCCTTAAAGAGCGTTAAAGTAAAAAAAGCTAAACTCATAATACTTGCTTCGAACTGTCCTCAGAGAATCAGAGCAGACATTGAGTATTATTGTAAGCTTTCCGAGATTCCTGTGAGCGTTTATAAAGGTGACAGTTCAGATTTAGGAGCGTTGTGCGGAAAACCTTTTGGGGTTTCGGCTCTGACCATAAGAGAACCTGGAGATTCAAACATTCTTAAAATCACAGAGGAATAGATATGGCTACTGGAATAAAGCTCACAAGTGTAGAGATGCGATACATAGCCCTGTTTCAGAGCATAACAGGCGCAACAGTGAAAGACTGTATTGTCGACGATGAACTCAACAGAATAATCTTTGTAGTGAAAGAAGGATCTATCGGGATGGCTATCGGCAAGAAAGGAAAAAACATTCATCTCTTGGAGAAGATGACCGGCAAAAAGCATGAAGTTATCGAGCACTCAGAGAATCCTGCACAATTCATCAAGAACGCTCTTAAACCCGCCAAAGTCGACGAAGTACGCATAACCGAGCGCATGGACGGAAAAACTATTGCAGTTATCTCAGTGAACCCCAGAGACAAGGGTGTTGCTATCGGCAAAAACGGCAGAAACGCTGAAAGAATCCGTTTTCTTGCAAAACGGTACTTCCAGATACAGAACGTCAGCATAACATAGCAATTTTTTGTAAGCTAAGCAGACCGTTTTTGTTGTCGCTACTTGCTGCTAGTGGGTAATAGGCTAGCAGAATGTTGAGTAGAGGTTTAGTCAAGAAACCTTTACAAAACCCTTTTATCCAATTTTTTTCACACAATGAATTGTTATGCCCTGTAAGATAAGGAAAACCACAGCAATAGTTGCTTTGTTTCTCATTCTTTCTTTTGTGGTAATTGTTATTCCAGACGTTAAATTTGTAGAAGCAGAGACTAACACGATTATTGTTCCAGACGATTATTCTACGATTCAAGCTGCAATTAATGGAGCCTCTGAATGAGATACAATTTACGTAAAGAAAGGTATCTACCATGAAAACCTTGGAATTAACAAATCATTATCTTTGATTGGAGAAAATATAGATACAACAATAATTGATGGAGCTCCTTCTGAAGGATACAGAATGCCTATAAAAATACAGTGTGATAGTGTGTCAGTTTCTGGTTTTAAATTACTTTATGGCTATACTGGAATCTCAATGTGGGATGTGAAGAACTGTAATATTTCAGGAAACAAGATAGCAGGCGGTCAGCATGGCATAATGTTAGGCGGCAGTTCCGCCAATAATAATAAAATAACTGGAAATATTTTTGAATCAATCGGACCTTCAAGTGCTATTCGACTTTATTGTACATCTAATAATTTTGTTTATAGAAATTATATCAGCTCATGTGTTGAGGGTATCCAGATTATTGGCAGTCACAACGACACCGTTACCGAAAACACAATCGTGAACTGTATGCCCGCACGCATAAATCGGGGCATAAGACTGCAAAACTCTGACCGAAACATGGTGATAGGAAACACCATAACAACTTCATCAACAACGCTGTGCAGATTTCAACCAGTGAATGTATGCACTGACATTTGGATACAATGTTTCCGTAAACACCATTAACGAAAACTACTGGAGCGCCTACAACGGAACAGACACTAACGGAGACGGCATAGGAGACACACCTTACGTTATTGACGAGAACAAGCAAGACAACAATCCACTCATGCAACAAGCCATTATCCCAGAGTTTTCATCATGAATCATTTTGCCACTTCTCTTCACAGCAACCTTGCTGATCATAGTTTGCAAAAAGAGACTACCCACAACAGGTAGCCCAGCAATCATATTAGGAGACTAATAACAGTTGATTGTTGAAAACTAGCTTTTTTCTGAAAAACCAAGCAACTATTTCTTCTTTTTTCTTGCTAGCATCTTGTCTAGTATGGGTTTTAGTTTCTTGTTTTCTGCTTTGATCTTTTCTGGTCCCAGTGCTTCCAGTTGCTCGGTCATTTCCTTCATTATAGCCACAAACTTTACTCCTTCTGCTGCTGAAACATATTCTATCCTGAAGCGTTCTTTGCTGAGCCCCAGCTTCTCAAAAATTCTTGCTAAAGCATCCATCCGTGCCTTCATCTTGTAGTTGCCTGAAATGTAGTGGCAGTCATACGGCAGGTGACATGCACCAACCATAACCATTCCTGCGCCTTGCCTGAAAGCCTCCAACACAAAATCCTTATCCACTCTACCCGAGCACATGACCCGTATCGCCCGCATGGTAGGCGGATACTCGAAGCGGCTTGTTCCAGCAAGATCAGCGCCCGCGTAGCTGCACCAGTTGCAGAGAAATCCTAGTATTTTGCCTTCAGGGTTATCCTCCAGCGCAGCATCTATCTGAGCCAAAATCTGAGGATCAGTAAAGTTCATCTGAGTAATCGCATCAGATGGGCACTCGGCAACGCAGGTTCCGCATCCGTGACACATGGCAGCTGTAACCCTCGCAGCTTGTCCTTCATCCGCCTTTATGGCGCCATACGGACACTTTGTAACACAGATGCCACATTTTGCTGTCACGTTCCGACACTTGTCTGGGTCAATATTGGCTATGATGGGTTCTATCTTCCATGTAGGCTGAGATAATACTGTGGCTGCTCGTGCTGCGGCTCCGCTTCCCTGCGACACGCAGTAGGGTATGTCTTTTGGTCCTTGGCATGCCCCAGCCAAAAAGACACCATCAACCGAAGTGTCTAACGGCTTCAGTTTGGGGTGGCTCTCCATAAAGAAGCCGTCGCCTCCTTTTGTTATGCTCAAGATTCTGCAAACTTCGTCTGTTCCCTTGCTTGGAATCGCCGCGGTGCTCAAAACCACAAGATCCGACTCCACTTCTATGGGGTCTCCGAGCGCCATGTCCTCTGCGCGGATGAGCAGATTCTTTGTTTCGGGGTCTTCGTTGATCTGCGAGACTCTTCCCCTGATGAAGTTTACTCCCAACTCGCGGGCTCTTCTATAGAATTCCTCATAGCCCTTGAAGTTGGTGCGCATGTCAATGTAGAATATGTAAACCTCAACATCATCGTGGTAATGCTCTTTAAGCAAAATAGAATTCTTTAGCGCATACATACAGCAGAAACCAGAACAGTACTCATTCTTGTTCACGTCCCTTGAGCCAACACACTGAATAAACGAAACAGAACGAGGCTTCTCTCCATCAGAGGCACGTATAACCTTGCCTCCGGTTGGTCCCGCAGCCAAAATCAGCCTCTCAAACTCCATGGCAGTGATAACGTTGTCAAATCTGCTGTAGCCGTATTGGCTCTCCTCGTAGGGCTTGTAAACATCAAAACCTGTCGAAACAATGATTGTTCCAACCTCAAACTCAACCTCTTCAGGCTGTTGATCAAAATTGATGGCTTGACGTGCACCACAAGCTTCCACGCACTTGAAGCATTCGATGCAGTAGTCCCTGTTGATTGTGTAAACAAGGGGAACCGCCTGATCGAAGGGAACCGAAATTGCCTTCCTGACACCCATGTTCTCATCCCACTCGTTAGGAAACTCTATGGGACAGGCATTCCCGCATTCGCCACAGCCTGTACAATCCTCAGCGTTAACATATCTGGGGTTCTTTCTGATCGTCACCTTGAAGTTTCCCACGAAACCCTTGACGCTGACAAGGTCGGCATACGATAATATTTCGATATTAGGGTGACGGGAAACGTCCACCATCTTTGGACCTTCGATACAAATAGAACAATCCAATGTTGGAAAGGTCTTATCCAACGCAGCCATGTGACCGCCTATACTCTCGCTTCTCTCTAGGAGGTAAACTTTGAAGCCCATACCCGCCAAATCTAACGCAGAACTAATTCCAGCGATTCCCCCACCGATAATAAGCGCCTTGTTTGTAACAGGAACCTCCATCGTCTCAAGCCTTTGAAGAAGCCTCGCCTTTGCAACAGCCATCTTCACAATCTCTTTAGACTTCTCAGTTGCCTCCTTGGGCATGCTTTGATGGCACCACGAAGCAAACTCTCGTATGTTCGCCATCTCGAAAAGATACGGATTCAACCCAGCATCAGCTACTGTTCTTCGGAAGGTTGGTTCATGCATTCGGGGCGAACACGCAGCAACAACAACCCTGTTGAGATTGTGCTCTTTGATAGCTTTCCGGATCTCCTCTTGTCCAGGATCAGCACAGGTGTAGCGGTTGTCCATGGCTACCACCACATTAGGCAGCGTCCGGGCGTACTCGGTCAACTCTTTCACGTCAACTACGCCAGCGATGTTAAGGCCACAGTGGCAGACAAACACTCCTACTCGTGGTTCCTCAGGCATCATTCTCCAGCACCTCTGGGACCAATCTTTTCATGATAACCTTCTTGAGCTTCTCTGCATTCTTGTGTTGCATCTCTTTTGTCACCGCATTGGTTGACGCAAGCTTTTCGAGAGCCTTATTCCATGCTCCAGAACGAACCTCAGTGTGACGTACGCGTGTCCTATTACGTTCTAAAGCCTCTTCCTCTGGACAGGTAATCTTGCAGGCGCCACAGTAGACGCAATGGAAATCGTTAACCTGCACTTTTCCGTCATAAAGATACAGAACACCGGGAATCGGACAGACATCAACGCAGTCATGGCAGCCTTCAGGACATTTTTCGCTGTTAACTCTAAGGCTTCCATAAAATATTTTTTCTACATGAATCGCGCCGTCTGGAAACTTTGTTTCGCATAGACGACAACACGGACACGATTCCTTATCTATCTCCACTTTGACCTTGAGCTTTTTCTTATCTGATCTGGAAGCTGCGTTTGTAACTTCTTTTCCATCTGGATCGCAAACTCTTACCTTAATGTGGTCAAGGGGACAGGCTTCCTCAATTTCTAGACACTCCAAACCACACTTGGTTTCATCAACCTTAATCTTCCGTATAATTTTTGGGAAGCTTTCGGTGTCGACTACGGAAACCACATGTTCACCGTTAACTTTTATGTTCAAGGTTCCAAACGGACAAATTGCTTCACATATGCCACAGTAATGACATTTTTCTTCGCTGATGGATACTGTGGGCTGCTTCGCTTTTTCTCCCTCTACTTTTGGAGTCCTCGTAACTTGTATGGCTTCTCGGGGGCAGATTTCCATGCAGACCCCGCAGCCCACACACTTGATTTTGTCCAAAGTAAGTGAATAGTGTTTGGCGTGCAAAACCATCTCTATGGTAAGCTCATTTTTGTTTTCGTTTTTGAGCAGTTTTATGGGCATTTTTCTACCCCCCAGAATGTTTTTGTCCATTTTAAAACGGAATTTGGTTGTGAATTAGGTTTCATGAGCTGTTATAAACCTTATTGATTAAAAACCTCATAGGCTCCAAAAACAAACATGATCAAGCTAGAATTGTGCGAAAAACAAATTCTACAGATTTTTGGTAGTGTTTAAAAACATCGATTCTCAAAGCTTTCCTGAGGAGAACCTTTCATGGAGCGTATAACTATGGCTCACGGAGCCGGCGGAACCATTATGGCTGATCTAATCAAAAACCATGTCTTGAAGCATCTTGGCGGAAGCAGCGCTGAGGTTCCACTGGAAGCCCTAGACGATTCTGCGGTGGTAGATAACATAGTTTTGAAGTCGGATTCTCACGCTGTAAAGCCCCTCTTCTTTCCGGGCGGGGACATAGGAAGATTGGCTGTCGCAGGCACAGTTAACGATATTGCGATGATTGGTGCCAAACCATTGGCTCTTACATGTGGTATGGTGCTGGAGGAAGGGCTTCCAATAGCAGATTTGGACAGAATCTTGGAGAGCATGGAACAGACATGCAAAGAGGCTGGTGTGTATGTTGTCACTGGCGATACTAAGGTTATTGAGAAGAGCGGGTTTGGAGGCTGCATCATCAACACCTCCGGAATAGGGAAACGAAGTGAGGCGCTGGAAACTAACATTGCTGAAGTTAAGAAGTATCGTTCATTTGATTCGCGTTGGATTCTAGACTCTAACCTCCGAGCGGGCAACAAACTCATAATTTCGGGCACAGTCGGAGACCACGGAATAACCATATTGTCAGCTCAGGAAGGCTACAATTTTGGAAGCAACATCAAATCTGACGTGACTCCCCTAAACAAAGTGACAATGAAGCTGTTGGAGGTTGGCGGAATCGTTGCCATGAAGGACCCCACACGTGGCGGCTTATCTAACTCGCTGAACGAGTGGAGCACAAAGTCGAATGTTGGTTTGATTGTGCATGAGTCGAAGGTGCCTATAAGGGGTGACGTGAGGGCTGCCTGCGAAATGCTTGGTTTAGATCCCATGGAGATTGGAAACGAAGGCAAAGTGCTCATAGGTGTTGTGCCGCAGAAGGCTGAAAAAATATTGGCAACCCTAAGAGAGACCAAGGAAGGCAAGGATGCACAGATAATCGGAGAAGCAACAAGCGACTTCAGCGAGGTTGTTCTAGAGACCGTGGTGGGCGGAAAACGAATCATGGCGCCTCCAGTCGGAGACCCAATCCCAAGAATATGCTAACAAAAACACGTAAACCGTGAGGCTAACATTAGGTTTCCACCAGATATTCATCTTATAAACCTCATTTTTCGTGTTCTATGTGCCCCCTTGATTGCTGAGCTAATTAAACGCCCCAGTTTTTTGACAAAAAAATGTCAAAAAAACTTGATGTTTCCTAGTTTTCATGATGTTCTTGCTTTCGACAAACTATATCTTCCACTATCTTTACATAATATATTCCCCGAGTTGGGGAGCACGCTCGGGTATTGCATCGAAGCATTGAGCGGACTGGTCAAAACAGCTGAAGACCTTTACGCGACTAAGACTATGCTTCGGAGGGCTGGACAATACCTAAAGTGTAATGCGTAAGGCATCGAGTGCGTCCATCAAAAAGGCTGACGATAAACGCACGACAAAAACGATGTCCATATCGGGCCTAACATGCGCCAAGGGCTTAGACTCAACTCGGGGATTTCCATTTTCATCAAAAACACACTTTCAATTTAAATGAAGCTCAGAGACTGAGCTTAAACCAGAAGTATTGAGACTTTGATTTAGATGAATGGGTGGAATCCCACGCCCTGAACTATGCCGCTGACCTTGATTTCGGCACGCAAAGGCTAGCTGAACTCCCTCTAAACCAGAAAAACATCTTCCCATTATGCCACTAATAAAGAGATACTTTCTGCAAAAGAAAATGTTCCGTTCAGGTTGATGAATATGTTTTGTTTCTCAGAACTAATTCGGATTCCACCAGTCTTTTTCTGCCAAATTTCAGTGATTATACACCGCGTTAAGAGAAAACTTTAAGTTTGATGTCAAGAAGTGAAGTATTCTCAATACTTCAGGAAAAAATGACTTCTGAGTGGAGAGCAAGATGACTACAGAAACATTACGAACCGCTGGAATAGAAATCGCAGATGACTATTGTAGTCGTTGCGGAATTTGTGTTGCTGTTTGTCCCTTCGAAGCCATATCAAAGGACGAACAACAGAACAAAATCATTTTGGACATTGAGGAATGTCGGGTCTGTGGCTTATGTGTAAGCGCTTGCCCGCTGTCAGCAATTGATCTCGTGTATTATAATGTTGACTCGCTGACCAAAAAAGTCCAGGATGAGATGGTTGAGAAAGGAGCAAAAACTCTTGTTTTAACTTGTAGAGGCAGCGACCCTGTCACCTCCAATATAGAAGAGACTCTTAAAGACGAAAATGTGGAAAACTATGTTTCCCTTCGTTTGCCTTGTGTTGGACGAGTTCCTCCCGAATTCTATATGAATAACTTGGCTTCTGGCGTCGAAAAGATACTGGTTCTACAGTGCGAGGAAGACTTTTGCAGATTCAAGAAGGGAAGCCAAATTGGCATCAACAGATTCGAGTTGCTGAAGGATACCGTGAAGGAGCTCGGCTATGACCCTAGTAACCTGATCATTAAAAAGAATTCTTTGAAGGCTGTTTATGACACAGAGAAATGTGTTGGGTGCGGCAAATGCGTCTTCATCTGCCCCTACGATGCCATAGTATGGAAAGACATCAGCACGCCAGAAATAAAAACTGAAGATTGCATGGGTTGCGGAGCCTGCGCCCTTGTTTGTCCACATCAAGCCATAGAGCTTAGAGGCTACGAGTTTGAGCCCATATCTGAGATTATCAAGAACTGCAGTGGCAAAGTCTCTAAAGCCAAAGCTCAGGGCAAACCCGTTATCTTACTCTTTGTTTGTCAATGGTCCGAATTCTCGGCCTTAGACGATGTGCAAAACGGCTGCCTTACAGACGACATCACAATCATAGAGCTTCCATGCGCCAAGGGCTTCGACCCCGTTCTTGTTCTGGAAGCATTAAGCTTAGGCTTTGATGGTGTTATGGCAGTTGTTTGTCCCGAAGAACTATGTAAGCTTGAAGAAGGAACAGAATTGGCTGAACGAAACTTCTCTGCTCTGAAGACGGTTCTTAAACAGTATAACCTCGAAGAACGTTTCGACGCCTTCCGGGTTAGTCCCAAGTATCCGGGAGAATTCACAGCGAATCTGGAGTCGTTTAAGCAAAAGATTTCTTCTATTCCTAAACCGGAGACAAAAAGCACCTAACATGGACGTGATCTGGAATGTATGAGATAGTTACAAAACAAGAACTTGCACCGAACATATACTTGATTGAGATTGCCGCGGAGGATGTAGCCAAGAAGTCTCATCCTGGTCAATTCGTGATTTTACGTCTCGATGATAAAGGAGAACGGGTTCCTTTGACACTGGCAGGCGTTGATGTTGAGAAGGGAACTGTGGCTACTGCTTTTCATGTGGTTGGCAGAACCACAAAGAAGTTGGCGAAGATGAGTGCGGGCGATTCTATAATGGATCTTTCTGGTCCGCTGGGAAACCCTGCTGAGGTCGGCAATTTTGGTCGGGTTTTGCTTGTTGGTGGTGGAGTCTGGTGTGCCCCGTTGCATTATGTGGCTCAGGCTCTTCGTGAAAAAGGAAACAAGGTTGTTGTTGTTGCGGCGGGCAGAACCAAGGACGATTTGGTTTATGAGAATGAATTAAAGGCACTCAGCGACGAGTTCATTGTTGCTACTGATGATTGCTCTAAGGGCTATGAGGGTCTGGGCTTTTTGGCGGATGTGCTTAAGTCTCAGAAGTTTGATCATGCGGTGGCTATGGGTCCTGTTTCGATGCTGAAGAAGGTTGTTGAGCTTACTCGTCCTTATGGTTTGAAGACTATGGTTACTTTGGCGTCGCTTATGGTTGATGGCACTGGTATGTGTGGTGCTTGTCGTGTGACTGTGGGCGGAGAAACGAAGTTTGCTTGTATGGATGGTCCAGAGTTTGATTGTCATGAGGTTAATTTTGAAGAGCTTGTCCAAAGGCAACGTGTTTACTTGCCTGAAGAGCGGATGGCTTCTATGATTAATGATAAACTTGGAGGGGTCAAACGTGGATAAAGAACAGAGAAAACATGTCATTCCGATGGCGAAGCAGGATGTTTTGGATCGGATTCACAACTTCTATGAAGTAGCTTTGGGTTACACTGAAGAGCAGGCTGTGGCTGAGGCTGAACGTTGTTTGCAGTGTCCTAATCCCCTCTGTGTGCAGGGTTGTCCAGTGGATATTGATATTCCAGCTTTTATCAAGGAGATTAAAGAGAAAAACTTTCTTGCTGCAAGTGCAAAGTTGAAAGAGAAGAACAGTTTGCCTGCTATTTGTGGTCGTGTTTGTCCTCAAGAAAACCAGTGTCAAAAGTTTTGCATTATCGGTAAGATGGGTGACCCCATTTCTATCGGTAGGCTAGAGCGGTTTGCTTCTGATTACGAACGTGATAAAGTAGTCACTATTCCGGCTAAGCAGGAGTCTTCTGTGACCGGAAAAGTGGCGATTGTTGGTTCTGGACCTGCAGGTCTTACAACAGCGGCGGATTTGGTTAAGCTGGGTTATGAGGTTGTGATGTTTGAATCTCTGCACTCTACTGGTGGCGTTTTGATGTATGGTATTCCTGAGTTCCGTATGCCCAAGGAGATTGTGCAGGCTGAGGTTGATTACATCAAAAAGCTTGGCGTTGAAGTTAAAACAAATTACACGATTGGCAAAATATTCACTATTGACGAGTTGTTTGCTGACGGTTTTGACGCAGTTTTTGTTGGTAGCGGTGCTGGTCTACCTCGTTTCATGAGGATTCCGGGCGAAAACTTTGGCGGAGTATATTCTGCTAACGAGTTCTTGATTCGTGTGAACTTGATGAAGGCTTACCTGTTCCCGGAGTATGATACGCCTATCAGGATTGGCAAGAAGGTTGCTGTTATTGGCGGTGGTAACGTTGCGATGGATTCTGCCCGTTGCTCTTTGAGGCTGGGCGCAGAGGAAGTGTATATTGTTTACCGTCGGTCTAGGGAGGAGCTTCCTGCTCGTGAGGAGGAGGCGGAGAATGCGGAGGAAGAGGGAATCATCTTTAGGTTGCTTACTAATCCGGTGAAGTTTTTGGGTGACAAGAGCGGCTGGGTGAATGGTATGGAGTGTCTGAAGATGGAGTTGGGTGAGCCTGATGCTTCTGGTCGACGAAGACCCGTTCCTATCGAGGGTTCCGAGTTTATTATGGATGTGGATACTGTGATTATTGCTATTGGGCAGACTCCGAATCCTCTTATTCAGCGGACTACTGAAGGTCTTGAGACTACTAAGTGGGGTACTATTGTTGTGCAGGAGGAGACTGGTGCAACTACGAAGAAGGGCGTTTATGCTGGTGGGGATGTTGTTAGCGGCGCGGCTACGGTTATCAGTGCTATGGGTGCCGGAAAAAAGGCTGCCATGGGCATTCACGAGTACATCCTGAACAAGAATGGTGCCAAAAAGAGCGATTAATCTGGTAACTTCGGTTACCGTCTTTTTTCTTTGTTTTTTGTTTGTTTAGTTTGTACAGTTTTTCGTATCGTTTATTAAAGGCGTTTTTCCTTTGTTTTAGTCTCCGATAAAATCGTAACATTTGCCCTTCTGGCGGGTGAGGTTGAGTTTGGTGTCTGGAAAGAAGTTTGCTAATGAAACAAAACCGAGAAGGGAGATTAGGATGGGAGACTTGAATCCCAAGTTCAAGTATGAGATGAGTAAGGTTCCCTGTTTTGAGAAGCTGAGGTTGTGTTTTCAGTGTGGAACTTGTACTGCTGATTGTCCTATAGCTCGGTTTAGTGATGTTTATCATCCGCGTAGGCTGTTGCGGATGACGCAGTTGGGGATGAAGTACCGTGTTCTTTGTAGTGAGGCTTTGTGGTTGTGTGCTGCCTGTTTTACGTGTGTTGATCATTGTCCTCAGGGCGTGGATATTGCGGGTGTTTTGAGGGCTCTGAGGAACATGGCAGTAAAGGAGGGTATTGTTCCCCCCGTTTTTAGGGCGTTGACCGCTAATATTTTGAAGACGGGTTATGCGTACAGGATTCCTGAGTTGCGTCTCAAGAAACGGATGAAAAGAGGGTTGCCTGCCTTGCCAAAAGCCAACACTGATGATGTGGCTAAGTTGTTTGATGTTTTGGGTGTCTCTAAAGTTGCAAATAGGGAGAAGCGCTAGGAGGATGGATTGGTTGAAGTATCTACTGTTTTTGGGCTGCGTTATTCCTTACAGGATGCCCAATTACGAGGTTTCCGCGCGGAGGATGCTGGAGCGGCTGGGCGTTGAGATTGTTGAGATGCCCGAGTTCAACTGCTGCGGCTTGCCGATTGATTCTGTGGATCATGATGCGATGCTGGTGTTGGCTGCTAGGAATCTTTGCTTGGCGGAGCAGCAGGGTTTGGATATTTTGACTTTGTGTCCGGGCTGCGCTGGAACATTGCGGAAGGTGAACATGAAGCTTCAGGAGGACAAGAAGCTCAAAGAGCATATCAACGGCATTCTGAAAGAGATTGGCATGCAAGTCGAGGGTGGAAAAATCAGGGTCAGGCATCTTATTCAGGCTCTCTCCGAAGACATCGGCTTCGACAAAATCAAAGAAGCGGTTGTGAAGCCTCTAACTGGCTTAAAGGTGGCTGAGCATAATGGCTGCCACGTTTTGCGTCCCGCGAAGTATATTGGTTTTGATAATCCAGAGAATCCTGTATTGTTGAAGAAGCTGATTGAGGCAACTGGGGCAGAATGCTTGGATTACATGTACGAAACAGACTGCTGTGGCGCTCCAATAGTTGGTGTGAATGATAAGATTCCTTTGTATCTTGCTGGCGATAAGCTTCGTAACGTTAAGGCTGTAAAAGCAGAGGCGCTGATTACTGTCTGTCCCTTCTGCCACATGATGTTTGACATCAACCAACCAAGAATAGAACGACTACTAAACGAAAAATTTGGAATACCAGTACTCCATTACCCACAACTACTAGGACTAGCAATGGGCTTCACACCAAAACAAATGGCAATAGACGAACTACGAGTAGACGCCACAAACATACTAAAAACCAACTAACAATCATATTAGGAGACTATTAACAGCTGATTGTTGAAAACTAGCTTTTTCTGGAAAACCTAAGCAACTATAAGTTTTAATTGCTTACCTTGACCTTTCCAGTAATATGAATGGGTTGTGTTGGTATGGCTGATTCTGGGAAACAAAGTGTTGACATCGAATCTTCTCTTAGGGACTGGTTTTCTGGTGCACAGAAAGTCGTTGTTGCTGGCATCGGGAACCCATTTCGTAGAGACGACTTTGTTGGAGTAGAAATCGTAAGAAGCCTACGAAACAAGGTCTCAGACTCTGTCTTTTTAATTGAAGCCGAAACCATCCCCGAAAGCTACATGCAACAGATAGTAGCCTTCAAGCCCACTCACATACTGCTCGTCGACGCAGGCATGATAAACAAAGAACCCGGAACATCGCAACTTGCAGACCCAGCACAGCTAATAAGAAAAACGTCAATTTCAACCCATACATTGCCCCTGAGAATCTTCTGTGACTACCTAACAGAAACCACAGCCGCCAAAATCGGTCTTCTCATAATCCAGCCACTGGACACTAGCTTCGGGGAAGGATTAACACCTAAACTCGAGCAAGCAGCAAAGAACCTAACCAATTTACTCCAAAAGCTTCTACCCTAAACAGCAACCAAAAATAGAAAACAACAAAAAAGAACAAAAAAAGAAAGTTCAAAGCTGGAGCCAAAAGACTCCAACTTACCGTGTTTATTTTTCTTCAGACTTTAGCGCATCTTGGAACAGTTTCTTGACCGCACTTATCCTGGCCTTCTGCGAAATAATATCCTTGGTCGTGAAATCCAAAGCCTCCTCTGGACACCACTCCACACATTTAGGTTCACCGTCACAGAGGTCACAAACAAAAACCACCTTTGATTCAGGATGCAACTGAATAGCACCATAATCGCAAGCTTCGATACACCATCCACAGCCGTTACACTTGTCTTCATCAACCAAGATAATGCCCGTCTCCTCAGACTGCATCAACGCATCCCGCGGACAAGCAGCCACACAAGGAGAATCCTCACAAAGCCTACAGGCAACCGCCAAATTCACAAAAGAATTCAAGCGAATAGCCCGTATACGAGACTTGGTAGGATTATAGGTCTTCTCATGCTCCATCGAACATGCGTACTCGCAGACACGGCAGCCAATACACTTAGAGGGGTCACCGGAAACAAACTTTTTTTCATGAATAGTAGGCATCACACATCATCCTCCCTAAAGCTTCTTCTCCACAATGGGAATTAGGTCCTCCAATCCCAATTCCTTGAGCTTCTCAGGCGTAGGAATACCATCCTTTGTCCAACCGCGAACACTATAGTAGTCATCCAATCCGAGATCAAACTCCTCCTGGTTCACAACAGCTCCCTTCGCAATTCCTTCATCAGGCACTGGCACATTCATGATCTTCCACGGCAACGTATCATTCGCCCTTGTTCCCTTGCCCTCACGAATGTTAATGACCCTGGCGAGATTGTTAATTCTCTCACCAGCCTTTATCAACTCCTCCGGAGTCATCTCAATTCCAGTAGCTAACCTGTAATACTTAGCCATGTCCTTGAGACCATCATACATAACGCCTCTAGAGAACTTGCACAAAATCAACGAATCAACAACATTATAGAGATCCTCACCATCCATGATCAGCTTTCCTCTTCCCTTCTCAATCTTGAAGCGGTCAACCTTACCCTTCACGTCAGGCGAGTAAGCACCAGACCTAAGGTGACAAGCTCCACGATACGAAACAGAAAAGCCCAAAGCAGCAGTCTTCAGTGTCCTAAGATCGTAACCCGGCAACTCCATTCCCTTGATGTGATTAGCATACTTCTCTGCTTCTCTGCCAATCTCTTTGCCAGCTCTCATGCATCCTTCAGCAAGCACATTTCCTAGCCAACCCTTACGAGTGCCTATCCGCTTTATCGTTTCAACAAGCGCCTCGTGACTACCGAAATTGAGTTTCATGCCATCAGTGTCCTTATCGGTTATGATGCCATTCTCGTAGAGATCCATTGCAAAAGCCACTATGACACCAACAGATATTCCGTCCACGCCATAATAGTTAGCTAAACGGATAGCCTCAATAATCGCATCTAACCGGTCAACGGCACAGAGGGGTCCAACAGCCCACAAACACTCAAACTCAATCCTAGACGTGCTTCCTTTGTATTCTCCTTCAGGAACAACAGCAATATGGTCACAACGCATACCACAGGTTGCACATCCAATAATTTTCTTAACATAACGCTCATTCAAGTACTCCCCACTCACTTTTTCAGCGCCCTCAAAGGTAGCCTGAGAAAAGTTACGTGTAGGCAAAGCAGCCAAAGCATTCAAAACAAGAACATTCTCTGGCGTACCCAAAGTCCGGTATTTCCGTGTGGCAGGTCCCTTCATGCGCTCATGAATAGTTCTCACAAACTCCGTGAACTCCTCAGCATCAGCAACATTCACATCTTTTGTTCCACGAACAGCAACCGCCTTCAGGTTCTTGGAACCCATAACTGCACCCATACCGCCTCTTCCAATGGCCCTGTACTCGTCGTTAATTATACAAGCAATTCGAACAAGCTTTTCTCCAGCTTCGCCGATTGCTGACACACGGATATAGAAATCTCCAAGTTCCTCTCGGATTGTGTCATCTGTCTCTGCAGGCGACTTTCCTTTTAGGTGCTCAGCATCAAGAATCTGAACCGATTCATCATCAATCCAGACGTAAACTAGTTTCTCAGCTTTGCCCGTGAAAATAATTGCGTCGTATCCTGCCCGTTTTATTTCAGACCCAAAGAAACCGTGAGCTTTTGATTCATTAATTCCGTCAGTTAAGGGTGATTTGGAAACCACGGCATAACTGTTTCCTGCAGAGGGTGCCATAGTGCCACTCAGGGGACCTGTAATGAAGATAATGGGGTTTTCTGGGCTAAATACGTCAACACCAGCCTTGGAGTGGTCTAGCCACATTTTCATACCAAGTCCGATGCCTCCTATGTAGTCTTTAGCTAGTTTTTCATTTAGGGGTTTAACTTCTGTTTTTCCAGTTGTCAAATCTACGTAAAGAATTCGTTTGGCGTAACTCAATCTTAATCCTCCATTGATCACTTTGGAGCGAATTATGTGAATCGTATAGATAAATATTAATCTTTTTATCTTTTGCCTTCAACACAAACAATATCATAATCGTTTTTTGGGACAATGTTATTTATTTCATCGATATTATTTACAATGCATAACATATCATAAACGAAAAACACATTTCCTTTTCAACTGCACCGACAACGCATAAACCCGAATAACTGATAAATAAGATTCCTCTTCAGACTATTTGTGATGATAACTACCCTGAATGCCCTGTTAAGTGGTTGGTTTGGTGCTGGTGAAGAAAATTGAAGGTTAGAGTTCAATACTTCGGTTTCATCAAGAACATGCTGAATAAACGAGAGGAACATTTCGAGCTGGATGCGGCTCCTTCCCTTTCTGACCTGCTTAACAAGCTGGCTGAGGTTCACGGCGTAGCCTTCAGAAAAGAAGTTTACGAACCGGGACTTAAGGACGTCAAAATGGGCTTCTCCGTTACAGTCAACGGCGTATTGATGGGTCAACTTGGCGGATTGGACGCCAAACTATCTGACGGCGACAACGTTATTTTGATGTCTCTTATGAGCGGAGGCTAAAACGTTTCTAGATTTCTAGCTGCGTCGCCATCCTCGTCAGGTTGCGGTATCCAGATTTTGTGACTTCTATGATGTCCTCTAATCTTACCCCGCCTACGTCAGGGTCATAGACTCCCGGTTCAACAGTTACAACATTATGTTCCTTCAGAGGAGACATGGAGAGTTCACTCATTCTTGGGCTTTCGTGTATCTGCAAGCCTACTCCATGCCCAATACCGTGAGTCATTCCCCGCGTTACCTTTTTTCCGCCTCTCGTGGTTTCGTAGCCCGCCTTCTCTAACACATCACAACAAACATCATAGACTTCGCTTCCCAAGGCTCCGGCTTGGATGGCATCTAGGGAAGCATTTTTTGCCTCAAAAACGGTGTCGAACATTTTTTTGAGTTTGTTTGATGCTTTTCCTTTTACTACGGTTCGGGTCATGTCTGTCCAGTAGCGTTTCTGGATGCTCCGCGGATAAATGTCAAGTATTATTGGTTGGTCTGCTTTGAGTTTGTCTTCTGCTTCGCCTAAATAGTGGGGGTCAGATGATTTTGTGCCGCATGCGACTATGATGTCTTCTTCGGACAAACATCCGTTTTCTAGAAGTTTGTGTCCAAAAAACGATTTTATCCTGCCAACCGTCAGGGGCTCTCCCTTGAAATGCAAGGTTTTGTTGCTGCCTATATCCGAGTTTGCTATCAATTCTATTGCTTCGGTGGTGACTTTTTGGTTGACTGCCTGAACCGCTCTTATCTCCTTTACTTCGTGGGTGTCTTTGGTTTCTCTGGCTTTCTCGACAACACCAAACATCGGTTCGATTGTTAAGCCCTCCTTCCTTAGCACATCAGCCGCGATTACCGGAAAGTTGGGTGCCACACAAATCTTAGTTTCTGCGCCCAGTTCCTTTTCTGCTACCTTTGCGATGAATTTCATGGCGCCTAGTTGCGGTTCCTTGGCGGATTTCACTGCTTGTATGTAGTTATAATCGATGTAAGACCTCACGTCTTTGATGATGGATTGTTTTTGTGCTCGCGGATACTCCATCTGGCTAACCACCATGATGGGCTCCTCGTCAGTTCTTTTGAGGAAGATGAATGCGTCTGGAGCCAGAAACTCTGTGAAGTAATACATGTTGGCATCTCTGAAACTGTCTGAGTAAAGAAGCAGAGCTTCTACACCTTTCTCGGATAGTATGCTGTCAAGGTCTCCTCTCAACCTGTTACACTCTCTAAACATGAATTATCGTAGATGAGTAAATCTTTTGCCACAAAATACTCTGCTGAGCGAATTGGAAGCATCTGAGAATGGCTCTATGGTTTTAGCTTTGTTTTCTTTGTTTCCACTTGTTTGCTAACCCTCGTCAAGCGACAAGTTTAGACTGTCAACAGCAACTACTTTGCCGTAGCTTTTTGAAATGCCTTCGGCAACAATTAGTAACATGAATTGGTTTGTTTGTATATGTTGTATATCTGACTAATGCCATAAAGCAAACTAAAATGAATATTATTCAATTTTTGGTGGGCCCGACCGGATTTGAACCGGCGACCACCAGGTTATGAGCCTGGCGCTCTAACCAAACTGAGCTACGGGCCCTCCGTAACTTGTTGCAATACCCGTTTATCAAGTTAAGATTTAAAGATTTTCTGTTTTAACTCCGTCACTAAAAGAGCAAAGTCTAATTGTATCTTTGGGTGTCGTGTTTTTCGGGCTTTTACGGGGTACCCTACGTTAACGGCTTCCTGTTCCTCGCGAAGAAACCTTGATTCGATTTCACTCTTTATTCTTTTTCTGTTCTGTCAGCATCTGAACCATCTGAGGCATATTTTCCATGCACTCTTTTATCATCTCCATCAGAGACGGGTTTATCTCAACATCTAAAGTGACTTTTACGTGTCCTTTCTTTTCTTCAACCACGGTATCTCACCTCCTTTCTCGATTTTCAGAAACAGGTCCACGTCAAAGAGGTAATGGTATCTTCCTCTTCTCTTGGCTTTCACTTTATAGTCTTCAATCAAGCCCTTTTCCTTGTAATCCTTCAACTTTTGACCTACGAAATAGCCAATGAACTGGGGAACTAAAAACTCGAACCTGAAGGCGATCTTCGAGAAAATATAGACCGCACCATCAAAAATGCCCATTGCACTCCCCCAGACATTATTAAAATCAAACTCGGCAAGCCAGATATACATTGTGGTTAATCAAGAAAAGAGCAAACTGTTTTCTGTTGAGAAAAGAGAAGGGCTTTTATTGAGGGCAAAACTCCTGTAATGTAGGCGTTAAGGATGAACTACAGAGAATTGCTTGAACGTGCTCGATCACAGCTTCCTTCAGATGTACGTGAGCACAAACGATTCGAGGTTCCACCTCCTCGAAGTTTCATTGTCGGCATGCGCACAATACTAGCAAATTTTAAAGAGATATGTGACGCCCTTAACCGGGAACCCCGTCATGTGCTAAAATTCTTTTCAGGAGAAATGGCTACCGCAACAACAATGCAACGAAACCGAGCGATCTTTCAGGGAAAATTCCGTTATGACACCTTTGATAGGCTCATCCAAAGATACGTCAAAGAATTTGTTGTCTGTCCCGTATGCACTCGTCCAGACACAAAAATCGTTAAAGATAGACGTTTCCTGTTTTTGGTCTGCGAAGCCTGTGGGGCAAGATCGTCCATATCAACGTTGTAGAGTGCTTAACCTTGGAAGCCTACACCAAGCTGCAGAACTGCGGAAAATACATGCTTCTCGCAGCCTGTGACGAGGAACTGTTAGGCGAGGTTCTGAGGGATGGAAAAATAGTTTTCAAGATAGGCGAAGAATTCTATAAAGGTCCAAAGATGCCTGTAGAAGATGCTGTTGCGCTGATGAACGAATCCACCATCGTGAACATGGTTGGACCTAACATCGTAAACAAAGCCATAGAAAAGGGTCTAGTTCACCCCGAAGCAGTTCTAAACATCTGCGGAGTGCCCCACGCCCAGATCATCAGAATATAGTCTATTCTAGAATCTATACCCAGTACATGTCTTCATCTTTTGCGTTGATCTTGAAAACAACAAACTGGAAAGTCTCGTCAGTATCGTTGACTACTCCATGAACTTCTCTGGGCTCGCACAGTAACGTGTCTCCGGGCTGGGCTCTAACTCTTGTGTCCCCGCAGAAAACAACAGCATTTCCCTTCAGAACATGGTAAATTTCGATCATCTGTTTATGATAGTGGGGTTTTATTTCTGTGTGCGCTTTGTTCTTGACTATCTGAACAATGTTGCCTTTCGATTTCAGGTCTTCCTCGGTAAACAAAATTTTCTTAGAGTAACCTTGCCTCTCCAGCCACCCTTTTTCGTCTAACTTAACAAATTTCATATCTTTTGTTTCCTCGATTAAAGCATTCCAGAAAATAGTTGATAACCATCCCTAATAGAACTTCTTCCAGAGCTTTCAGGTCTAACTGTTGCAGAGAAACCTAAATAGGAAGACGCTCCTCTATTCCAAAAGGTGTCTCCTTGGAGAAAACGGGAATTCATAAGCAATGTTGTATCTGTTTCTCTAGCGAGCTCGATAAACTCTTGAGCTTCAATGTTCTGTAGGAAGGTTTGCTGTGTCTTTTAGAGATAAAGTGGATAAGAGGCTTAACCGGAAAGAAACAGCGTACGAAATCAAGTCGCTGATGAAGAATAAGAGGAGCGAAGATTACCAAGTTTTCGAAGAGGTTTTCGATCGCTCCACACTAATGACCATCTATGACTTCATGAACAAAGGAGTCATTGATGAGATTCATGGAGTTGTAAGTGCTGGAAAAGAGGCGCGAGTATATTGGGGAAAAGACATTAAAGGAAATGAATTAGCCATCAAAATCTATCTCACTAGCTCAGCAGAATTCAAGAAGGGTATGATTCCCTACATAGAGGGTGACCCCCGATTCTCTCATGTCCGCAGAGACACCCGCTCACTCATATTCACTTGGGCTCAAAAAGAATTCAAGAATCTGCGACGTGCAAAAGAAGCAGGAGTCAACGTTCCGGAGCCTTTGGTCGTGAAAAAGAACGTTTTGATAATGAAGTTTATTGGCAAGAATGGTGAACGTGCGCCCCTCCTGAAAGAGATTGCTCTTGAGGATTATGAACGAGTTTTCAGACTTTTGTTGACATATATGCGGCGGCTTTATCGTAAAGGAGGACTGGTGCACGCGGACCTGAGTGAATACAACATCATGATCTGGAAGAAGAAACCCGTAATTTTCGATGTTGCGCAATCTGTTTTGATTAAGCATCCTATGGCTGACAGGTTCCTGCGTAGAGACATAGAGAATTTGCATAGATATTTCAAGAGGAAAGTCTCAGACATATTATCAGTAGACGCGATGTACAAGAGGGTTACAGGTGGAAGGAAGTAAAACTTATATCAAGATTCCGAGAGACCGTATCGGTGCTCTCGTTGGTCCAGATGGCAGTGTCAAGGCAGTTATCGAAAGGAAACTGTCTGTTAGTTTAGAGGTGGAAAGCGAAACTGGGGCTGTTCAGATAACTCTTCTGGCAACAGCCGAGGACCCAACAGTTCTATTCAGAGCCAAAGAAGTGGTTACTGCTATAGGTAGAGGCTTTGCGCCAGATCATGCGTTCAGGCTGCTTGACGACGACGAGATTGTGTTCGAGGTTATTGACCTTCGAGAAATTTTGGGTAGGTCTCCGTCTGACCTGAAAAGGCTGAAAGGCAGAGTAATCGGAAAGGAAGGCAAAACCAGAAGAATCATTGAGGAGTTAAGTGAAGCAAACATTTCAGTTTACGGTCACACAATTTCTATAATTGGATACCCTGAACAAGACTCAATTGCCAGAGCAGCTGTGAGTATGCTAATCAGGGGAAGCCTCCACGGAACAGTGTACCGTTTTCTACACAAAAAACGTAGAGAACTCAAAAAACAGAGGCTGCAGCTCTGGGAGCCAACATACAAAAGCTAGCCCAAAAACCGCTGAAAAATGGACTAATTAGTTAACCTTTAAATTTTACAAAAACATTGAAATAGTTATCATACAGAATTATGAATGACCCTGTCATGTTGCTACATATCATACAATGCCGTTCTAACGCGGTTCCTAGTCCAGAACACCGCGGGGGCGATGCGGAAACAATGGAAACACTCCTCTCAACGCTTAACATTTCAATGGTCGGTGGGAACCAGCTTTGGTGACCTTCCAAGAGATAAGCCCCGCCGACTTTTTCTACCGCAACCGAGACATAGCCGGTTTCACAAATCCCTCCCGTGCAGTCTTCGTATCCGTCAGGGAGATTGTGGAAAACTCTCTTGATTCCGCTGACCAAATAAATGTTCCTCCAGAAGTGTACATAAGATTGTCTGAGGAAGAAGCGAGCACTACAACGGAATCTGGAAATGGAGTATACACACTGAAAATAATGGACAACGGCTCTGGAATATCCGCTCGTCACATTCCTGCAGCTTTTGGTCAGATTTTGTTCGGCTCAAACTACAGACTCAAACAAGCACGTGGAACTTTTGGTTTGGGCGGAAAAATGGCTATTCTCTATGGTCAGATTACCACCCACAAACCAGTTCTCATCAGGTCCAGTACTGGTGGTTCCAAGATTTACGAGTTTAAGTTGATGATAGACATCCAGCGGAACCGTCCCCTGATTTTGGATCGTAAGACCCGAAGAAACAAGGATCAGTGGCGTGGGACCATTGTTGAATATTCTCTAGAGGGAGATTACTACCGAGCAATGTCCAAGATTCTAGAGTATCTGAAGCAGACGGCGTTGGTGATACCCTACGCTACTATCAAATTCGTTGATCCTAAAGGCAGATTATACATGTTCAGTCGAGTCACAACGAAGATGCCGCCTCCCCCAACAGAAACGTTGGTGCATCCCTATGGTGTGGATGTTGAAACCCTTCAGCGTCTTATACGAGTTACTGTTTGTCGGAACCTGTTGGATTTTATGCGGAAACATTTTCACCGCGTCGGTCAAGGTACTTCTCTTAGTTTTTTGGATTTCGCGGGGTTCATACGAACACCTACTCCACAGAGGCTAAAACCTGAAGATGTTGCTAGGCTTGTAGAGACAATCAATAAGTCTAAGAAATTTAGGAAAGTTTTTGGTAAAGTAAGTGAAGAACAAATCAAGGCTTCATTGAAGAAGACCAAGTCTCAAAACTTGATTGATTTCCTGAAAGCCCACTTCTCGAATGTCAACAGAACCATTATTGTTCGTCTGCTTGCCGCTTCTGGTTTTGTTAGAACTAAAAACCCGAAGAAACTGAATCCCAGCGAGATTGTGAAGCTTGTTCGGATGATGAAGCAATTCACTGGTTTTCTTCCTCCGGACGCGAGTTGTCTTTCTCCTTTGGGGGAAGATTTGTTGAGGGCTGGGATTCTTAAGGAGCTGAAGCCTGAGTTCATAGCGGTTTCTCAGAGGAAGCCCTCCACATACGCTGGTCACCCCTTCATCGTGGAGACTGCTATTGCTTATGGTGGAGATATTCCAAAAAGGGATGATATTGTTGTTTACCGGTTTGCTAACAAGATTCCGCTGTTGTATGATGAAGCCAACGACGTTTCGGTGAGGGTAATCCGTTCTATAAACTGGAGAAGATACAAGGTTGCGCCTGGTATGCCTTTAGCTATTATGGTTCATCTTTGCAGCACAAAGGTTCCTTACAAGACCGTGGGCAAGGAGTTTATTGCGGACCGACCTGAGGTGAAGGTTGAAATTTTGAATGGAGTCCGTGAGGTGGCTCGTCGATTACAGACGTTTTTGGCGAAACGGGAACATGTGGCTAATGAACAGAAACGGTTGTCGGTTTTCTCAAAGTACCTGCCTAAGATAGCCCAGTTTTCTACAGCTTTGGCTGGAAAGACTGAAGAGCCAGATATTGAGTTGTTGTTGAAGAGTGTGAGGAAGTTTGAAGCGCAAGGAGACTGACAGTTCAGCTAAACATAAGAGGGAAGAGGTTCTGAAGGACCTGAAGAAGTTTGGTAGTACGCTTTATTGTCAAATGGACAATGGCCAGTTTCCTTGGGTGGAGATGCCAAGTCGTTCCACCGAAAACATTTTTTATAGTCCTGAGGTGCGGCAGTATGTCTTGGGAGAAAGGAGTGTTAAGCGTAATGCTCGGAATATTCGACACATCAGGCCTTTCACTCAGATGGTTTGGGCTGGTTTCTTTGCTAGCGAACTTGTGACAAACAGGAAAACTTCGACTCTCCGGGATGTGTATTATTCTGCGCAGGCTTATGAGATGTCTTTTAAGGATCAGCCGGAGTCCAACAATATACTCACTGACTTGGAGACTGCTACTGGTTTTGCTAGAGAGGACTTTAATGTCTTTCCTGAGGAGCGTTCAGCTCTCTTCGGCGATTTAACCATCGAGTATACTGTTCCTGGGTATGAGGGAAAGCAGTTGAATATGATGTCTCATCCTGACGGGGTTATGATTGGTCCCTCTGTTGTTTCTTCAGTGTTTGCTAAGAATGGGTGTGACAAGGTTATTGCCATCGAGAAGGGTGGTTTGTTTACTAGGTTTATTGAGGAGCGGGTTCATGAGAAATTTAATGCTCTTATTGTTTTGACTGCTGGTCAAGCGCCTCGGGCGACTAGGCATTTCCTTAGTCGGTTGAATAGGGAGCTTGATCTTCCAGTTTTTATTTTCACTGACGGGGACCCGTGGGGGATGCACATTGCCATGGTTATTATTTCGGGTTCAGCGAATGCGGCTCACCTTAGGGGGCTGACGACGCCTGATGCAAAATGGAGTGGAGTCTACGCCACAGATATTATTGACTATAAATTGCCCACTGATCCTTTGACGGATGTGGATATCAAGCGGCTTCACGAGTTGGAACGGGATCCCAGATATAAGGGAGAACTGTGGAAGCGGGAGATTAAGACGTTTCTTAAGATTAAGAAGAAGGCGGAGCAAGAGGCCTTCAGCAGATACGGCTTAACTTACATTGTTGATGAGTATCTGCCAGCGAAACTGGACGAAATGTCTGATTAGTCTCTTTAAAGTATGAAAAAGTAGAGGGCTTTCAAGTAATCAAAGCCATAGTTTAGCATGGTTTGTCCCAGTCTACGTTTTCCTATGGTCTTTCATGGCTGTAGTATAGGAATAGTTGGATTGTTTGGAAAGTAACTGAAATAAAAGTTGTTTGAGCCAAATCGCCTGTAGCGTACCCTGTAATCATCAAAACTATAAACGCTATAATCCTGTATGTTACACTCTTGACCAAGCTTCTCGTTTTGTTTTCCAGCTGTTATCCCACTGTTGCTTCGTTTCAGGTTGCAGATATTTTTTGTTGCAAACTAAATGGGCGGGTGAGCAGAAACTGGTTGCTTCCTTGTTCATCGAAAGATACAAAAGGGTTTTGGCTGATTACTTTCAACTTAGCTTTGCATTATATTCAAGTTTTTCTTGAACTATGTTCCTATTGTTTCCAGATGTGATGTGGTAGTTGCGTGACAAACAAAAATTAATATATGATGTCTTGCTTTACGATATTCATGTTCTTTCGGGGGAAAGACTATTGGTGGGAAAAAATCCTGATGGATTAAATGGAAAATTGTTTCGTCTTCTTTTTGAGTATTTGAAGGATTCAAATAGAAGCGATAAGCAAATGGTTAAGGTAATGGGAGTTTCGCAACCAACTATAGCTCGGATGAAACGTAGATTAGTGGAAGATGGTTTAGTTGAACATTTTTCTGTTATTCCAAATTTTTCTAAAATTGGATACGAGATTATGGCATTTTCTTGTGTTAAATTCAAGCCGGAAAAGTTAGCGGAAATTGAAGAAAAAGCAAAAGAATGGGCACAACGCAATCATGAAATAATATTCACTTCAAGGGCTGAAGGCATGGGAATGCATGCTGTAACTATTTCTTTACACAAAAATTACGCATAATATGACAAATTCGTCAGACAAAACAGGATAGACTGGAGAGACCTTCTGGAAGAGGTGCATTTCATGCTCGTTGACCTTACAGAAGAAAACACTAAAACTTTCTCCCTACGGTCTTTGGCAGAAAATCAGAAAGAATAATGGGTTAACACGTTTTTGCTTTATTTGTGTCTGTTCGTTGTTTAGGCGTGAAAAAGAGAAGAGAATTTTGGTCTTTGATGCTTTTTGTTATTTCTTGTCTAAATTCAATTGGATGATATGCTTTATTTATTTTTGTTTTTCACACGAAAACTGTAACGTTAGATGGTCACTTGGATAATCAACTGCTCTTTACAGTTGATACTACTGATATTGTTTGGATTTTAGTAAGATTTATTACTTGCATCTCTTCTTTTTTGGGGAGAGTGGTACCCCAATCTGAAACTAGCTTTATCTCCCCCTGATGGCTCAGTTTTATTAAAGGTTGGGGTACTGCTTTCTATCTTATCCAGCGATTTTAGGACTTGTTCTTTCAAGCAGGCGCACGCGAAAAGTAATTTCTATGGAGATAAACGTTTTATCGTGAATGTCTAGAAAAAATTGGTCTTCTGTTGTGCTGTTTCCCTAAAAAATAGCCTGAAATGGTTCGATGTATACTTTATCTTTTCCAAAAACGTTTACGCCTTTAAAGCGGGAATAGTATTGTTGTTGTGGAGGCTAAAACGTTGTTTCTGCGGGGGAAACGGAAGTTAAAGGTGGACTTGGGCGCCTTGAAGGATGAATGCGAAGCCTTATCCAGTTTCCTGAGTTCTAAACTCAAGGCTGATGTAACTTCAAGCGGCAATAAAATCTTTGTAGACTCTAATTCTTTGTCCTCAAGCGAGCTGAAGAGACTGGTGAACAAGTTTGTTTATCGTAGGCATCTGAATCACAGGTATTGGGTTGCGCTGGAAGGCGATGTCGTGAAAGTCAACAGGTTCAAGCGTTCCGAGAAAAAGGAAAAAGAAACGAAAGGAATTATCCCTTCAACGATTAAGCATGGCTGGTAGAAAAGAAAAAAATGGTTGCGCGCATTTTCTTAGTATGAAAAGCTTTAGGAATAACCTGCCCCTGAAAGTGTATTTGAAATTAATTCAAATTCGCGCATCTGAATCTTGTGTGCCTCTCTAATTATGGGGCTAATGACATTAAGCACTTTTAAACCCCTTTCAGTCACAACGTAATGGGTCGTGTTATCGCCAAAACTTTCTTCCCCAACAAGACCCCGATTCCACAATAGCCTCAGATATGGTTTCAAACGGCATTCGTCCATTTCAAACTTATCCAGCAGCTGGGTCAATGTCATTGGGCAACCATTAGAAACCAATGTGCACAGAACTTCAATGCACATCATCAACTTTGATTTACCTGAACTTGCAGCATTTACCTTTTGAACCGGAAATGATTTGGCCTTTTCAGCACTTTCCTTTCGAACAAGCACTGTTTTAGCCTTTTCAATATTTTCCTTTCGGATAAGAAGTGATTTAGCTTTTCTTATTGCATCATATGCCATGGGTTTCCCCATTTTCAGTATGTTAGAATTTGATTTATATGTATTGTGAATTACAAATTTAAATCCAAAATATTAAGCTTAATATACACACAGATAGTTAAGAGCAAACCTAAATTAAATGAGCGCACGTTCAGGAGTATGCCTTGCCTAATATGTTAAGTGCTGATTTGGTTTTCAGAGCGAAGGTCGTTTACTTGATTCTCTCCAAAGACACTGAGGACGCTCTGAAGATATTGAGTACCCATTACGGGGTTGTGGAGCCAAAACTTAAGGTCGGCATGCCGAAACGTTACTCAAAGAATCCCGCATGTTACGTATCCAAGAACAGAACGATTCATGTTTCTCGCAGGGAGATTCTCTATCATCCCAGCATAATCCTTCACGAGTTTTATCATCACCTCAGACGAGTCACAAACGCGCAGGGAGGCATAGAAAAATACGCCAACAATTTTGCAAAGAACTATTTAGAAGCTTACCGAAAAACAACAAGCGAAACATAAATGGTTTTCAAGGTTTAATGAGGCTGGTCTGGTTTGAGTAAAGAGGTTTTTGTTGAGCGGGCTGTTGTGGACAGTATTTTGAGTTATGCGCAGATGTTTCATCCCAGAGAATCGATTCTTCTTTTGAAAGGCAAAATAGACAAAAAGAAAATAGTGGTTACTGATGTTCAGATTCCGCCGTTGGCAACTCATGGAAGCACCTTTTCCGGTTTTCCCTTAAGCCGGCTTCCAATTGATTTCTCGGTCATAGGAGTTGCACATTCCCACCCATCAGGCGCTCTGCGTCCCTCTATCACAGACTTGAACAAGTTTTATGGCAGAATAATGCTCATAACCGCCTACCCCTACCAATCAGAACACAACATCATAATACTTAACCGAAAAGGACACCCACTAAAATACACGGTTATTTGAAACGTTTTCTCACTGGCTACCTGAATGGAACTTGCTTAGTCGCTATGCGTGCAAAAACTTGTTCTTTTTGCCCTGAATGACCATTATATTAAAATAAGTCTTGAGACTGTAAAATTAAACCTTGAGGGTTCTTGCATGAGCGAGCATATGCCCATCGGATTAACCGTTGCTGAGAAACTATTCGGGTTAATACTCATCATCATAGGAGCAATTGTTACATACTCCTCCATTAATCCCCCAGCAGGCGACATAAGCCAATTCTCAGGTATCTTCGTAGCCGTCGGCGTAGTACTCGCAGGGGTAGGCATCTTTTTGTTTATAGCCAAAGCCGAATAACCAACAAGCAACCAAGAACTGTTCACCACAAAACTACTGCTTTATCTGTTAACCGTTAAACTTGTCAATCATAGTAGTATACTTAATATTACTTCATTGTTGAAAACAGCCTTTTTTCAGAAAATCCAAAGGACAACAAAATTAATCAACCCACCCAAAAACCATGTAAACTCTTTTATAGGCTCTTAAAATAACGTGAATTAGAGATGGACTGGTGAATTGGCTTTGCTTGCCTATGTTCTAATCACAGTGAAGTCGGGTTCAGAGAGGGAGTTCCTAAAAGAAATCTCCAAATTCAACGAAGTTGTAGAAGCAAACCTCGTCATTGGAGAAAACGATATTGTCATAAAAATCGACGTTAAAGACATATCTCACATGGACAAATTCTTAACAGACAAACTCCGAGTAATACCCGACGTATTCCTCACAACAACCATGATAATAACCGAACAATTCAAAACAAAAAAAGCATAACATCGCAGTCATCTACTTTTTTGTTTCAAATTACTGCCCTCAGAAGAAGCACATAGCCAACTTCTATAACCGCAGCCACAAAGAAAATCAAGTAGATCGCCGCGAGGACTTTCGTGTCTTTTCTATAGTTTTGAATATTCCATACCCTTCAATAATAGCATTTGGAGTACTCAAAAGAATGACAAAACCCAATGTGCTCAAGACAACCTGACCATAAACTAGCATGCTTGCCCTGAAATGCTAATGAAAATAATCATCAACGTGAAAACAAACGCAAATACGCGGATTATGAAGAACCACATACTCTATCTTCCTCTGAGGAAAGAAGTTCAAGACAAGCCCAACATAGAACGTCATTCCGAGCAGAATAAGCGAGACAACCAAAAAACATTATGAACAAAAACAAACAAAACAGCAATGGATTCAAAAAAACGTCGCTTACACTTCCAAAAAAAGACGTGTTCTCTACATAAGCAAAAGCCAATAACGCGAGAAAAACTAAACCGAGAATAACTGTTCTTTTCTTCTAATCCACTGCTTCAGCTCCTAACCGCTCAAAAAGAAACAATTAAGAGAAAAAAGTCAACCACCTGAAAACCAGCGTCGAATTCCCAATAAGCATATCCAAAACAACCAGAATAGCTGCTGCGACGATCACTGAAGTTAATCCCACAGCGATGGAACCCAAAATTCCTGTTTCATAATAATGTCTAACTAACAGCAACCAAGCGATTAGAGAGAGAACCATTGCAACCTCTAAACTAAAAACCGAACCGCAAGCAATCAAAACAAGGGTGCCGAGAACAGAAATTGCAAAGGCATCCTTGAAGTTGGCTCTACTTCTTCCAACCACAACATTGCCTGCTAGATAAAAGACGATAGACATGACAGCAAAGATTATAGCAAAAGAAATTATGAAAAAAAGAATCCCAGTCAATCCAGATGGATCAAGCAACGTGTCCATCATGAGGGCGGCAATAGAAGCAGCCAACATAAGATGTCACCAAGATATTCTACGATTACCTCAGGCTTCCAAATAAATGATTTGTTAGCCTCTTATTCGGTTTCATATTACCACACATTCACCAAAAAACAGCCCTCAAAAAGCTCATCCGGCGCCAAACTTTAACATAAAAAACCCTCTTTCAATTCTCGGAGAAGGGTAACTCTTTAAAGGAAGTTGATTCCAGAAATAGAATCCCAGTTAAGAGGACGTTGATTTTATGAAATTGCAAAGCCCTGCTATCATTGGAGTTGGCAGGACAAAGTTTGGAGAACACTACGAAAGAGACCCAGAATCTCTAATAGAGGAGGCTGGACTTCAGGCACTGGATTCTGCATGCATAACACGAAAAGATTTGGATGCCTGCTACCTTTCAGATTATTTCCTTCAAGTCACAAACAAAATCGGGTTAGAAGAGGGCTTCTTTTCTGAACTTCTAGAACTTCATGTTCCCATGGAAAAAACCAGATCCTTCAGCTCCGCCCTTCTCAACGCCTGCCACGCAGTTCAATCAGGAAAATATGACCTCGTCCTAGTGGGCGGAATGGAGAAAATGACTGACCGCTGGGACAAAATCAGAGACGACCTAATGCTCCTAGAAGATCCATGGAGCTACTATGCGGGATGCACACCCGAAGCAAACCACGAACTTCTTCTCAGAGGCTACATCAAAAAATATGGCATCTCCGGAAAGCAACTCGAAAAACTCTACATGGCTCTTGCTCAGATATCCGTCAAAAACCACAAAAACTCCACAGAGAACCCCTACGCCCAATACAAGCACGCCATAACCGTAGACGCTGTATTGAAGGCGCGGACTACAGCTTGCAAGTCCTTGGGGCTCTTCGACTTTGCGCCCATCTCTGACGGCGCCTCAGCCTTGATTCTAGCAAACCCAGAGACCGCCAAGAAATGCTCAGACATTCCTGTTTATGTCTTAGGCTCCTCTTCAGCCACAGACTACATCACATTCCCCTCACGAGAAGACAGAACCGGCTTCATAGCCAACACTTTAGCTATGCAGACCGCTCTAAAACAGGCTAAAGTTGACTTGGCTGATATTCAAATAGCTGAGCTTTACGATCAATCTACACTCTTGGAGTTGATATCTCTAGAAGACCTCGGTTTCTCCAAGAGAGGAACAGCTTGGCTTGACGTCTACAAAAGCTGCGAAGAATACTGTGGTTTCTACGAAATAGATGGAAGAAAGCTCTTCGTAAACTTGAACGGAGGCCTCAAGGCTGACGGAAATCCATTGGGAGCCACTGGAGGCGCACAAATCTTTGAGGTTGTTAAACAGTTAAGGGGAGAAGCTGGTAGTCGACAGGTAGAAGTGAATGGAGACGCGCCTAGACTGGGTTGCGTTTCAGAGTTGGAAGGTTTCGGCACAAAAGCATACATACACATTTTGGGGAGGAATTAAGATGAGCAGCGAACCTATCGAAAGAAGAGTATCATACATAGGGGACCGGCTGAGAGGTAGTCAATGTAATCTTTGCGGAAAAGAATACTTCAGAGGCAAAAATTACTGTGGTAACTGTGGAAGAAAAAGTTTCAGAAAGATGAAGGGCATCGATTTCTTCTATGATCAAGGTACCCTAGAAGTCTCCACTCTCATTAGTCAGCCCACTAACAGATTCGTCAAGATGGGTTCATATATTTACGGAATTGTTTCATTCCACGATGGAAAAACTAGGGTCCCGGGAAGACTGACCGATGTCCTGATTGGCGGTGGAGCAGCTGATATTTCCTGTTTTGATGGAAAAAACGTCGTCCCAAGGTTTCGAAGAAGACACTCCGTAGGAGAAAGCGACATCATTCCAACGATATCCCTTGCTTTTTCCCTCGCTGACGGCTACTACCCCCACCAAAAATACGAAATCCAGAAACCCAAAAAAGAGTATGAAACACCCGGAATCGTCGGGTACGGAGTCTACACCTCAAAATTCCGAATCAAAGAAGGAAACATGGAACGGTCGGTACCCTTCATCGACGAAGACGCGGTCACCGCAGCAGTAGAAGCTGGAAAATTGGCTCTAATCCATTCAGGAGTAGACAAAACGTTCATCGGCAAGGTTTACGTCGGCTCCGAATCAAACCCATATGCTGTTAACCCAATCGCCTCCAAAGTAGCACAAGTTCTGAAGCTGGGCAAAGACGAAAGAAGTGACGGCATCCAAAGTGTGGACGCCATCGACACCGAGTTTGCATGCAAAGCAGCTACAAGTATGTTCAAGGACGCTGCAGCTTTAGTGTATTATCCAAAAACTAACACAGACTATGCCATGGTCATAGGAGCAGACAACTCTCAAGCTGCCCCCAGAAACGAGCTTGGAGGAGAACTGGATCGTTTCGTAGGTTTTGGCGGCGGCGCCTTCATCTTCGGCATGCGTGATGTTATAGCTGAAATGGAGGGCTGGTACTCCTGCACCTCAGATACGCCTGACTTTTGGAGAAGAGACCTGCAAGCTTATCCCCGGCATGGAGGGCGATTCACCGGTAAACCTGCTTACTTCAAACATGTCCTAAAAGCTTGTAGGACACTCATGGAGCAACTGAATCTCAAAGTGGATGATGTAGATTACTTTGTTCCTCACCAGCCAAACCTTGGTTTTCCAGTTAAAGTTGCGCGCCAACTAGGATTCAAGGAGGAGCAATATGTGCCGAGCCTAAAAGTTTCTAAATTCGGAAACACGTATTCTGGGTCTTCACCTATTGGTTTGGCGGCTGTTCTAGATGTTGCTAAACCGGATGAACGCATAGTCCTTGTCAGTTACGGTTCTGGAGCTGGAAGCGATGCCTACTCGTTTATGACAACCAATCAAATATTGGAGAAGAGGCAGAGGCAGAAGTTTACGGTTCGTCATCAGATTGAAAGCGAGCACTTGCAATATGTGGATTATCATACGTATAGACGACTTAAGCATGGCCTCTAAAATTATATTGTCGTTCAGTTGAAATTTTGTTGAGAATGTTTCGGCTGTATTCTTGTTCGCCTGTTAACGGGTGTTTGCCAACTCTTAGTATATACGAAATGTGCACTGTCAACACTGATGCGTAACAAACATTAGCCAAAGAAACAGTGATTCACTTGATTGATGGAGACGTCTCCCGCAAAATCCCCCTTTTTTCTGATTTTCCAAGAGACAACAAAAACACATATTTTAAACTCATTATCCGAGTGCACAGGAAAAACACAATGACTCCCAAAAGCAGTCTCAGTGAATAGTTAATGGTGAATCTGGAGAGATTTGAACTAGTCCAACAGTGGAGACATCACCCGAGACATTTCCGCAACTTCCCTCTTTTTTAAAGAGGGTTAAATTTTAACCCCAAACCCACACACACTTAACGCCGTGTAAATGTAATTTATCACGAAAATATTTTGAAAATTGGTTTGCTTCACGAGTATTTACTTAGTTTGGGTCTAGACCATCCTTCAAGATTAGTTATCAATTCTTTTCTGAATATGTTAAAGAACGAGGCTACTTGAAATTAATATTGCTCACCCAAAAGATTCACATTGTATGGATACAATATTAAGGTAACCCAATTAGAGATTAATTAGTAAACTTTATGTGAAATAAAGAAAAGGAGAATCTGATTGCACATGACGATTCAAATTGCAGTAATTGGATGCGATGAAAACGAGCATTCGGAAATCAGTCCTCATATAATAGCAATTGCAGAAGAAGTTGGAAGAGAAATTGCCCGAAGAAAGGCAGTACTTATTTGTGGAGGAAGAGGAGGAATAATGAAAGCTGTGGCTAAAGGAGTTTTTGAGGAAGGAGGAATAACAATTGGTATATTACCTAGTTTGTCTAAGAGCGAAGCAAATTCATTCATTAAAGTCGCAATACCTTCTGGTTTGGGACCAATAATTCGTGGATCACTTATAGTGAGAGCTGCAGATGTCATTATAGCAATAGGTGGGGGCGTTGGAACTTTGAGTGAGATAACATCCGCATATGCAGACAAAAAACCAATTATTGGTCTCAGAGGAACAGGTGGATGGACTGATAAATTAATTGATTCATATATAGATGACAGAAAATTAGTAAAAATTTTGGGGGAAGACTCTCCTAAAGAAGCAGTTATCAAAGCAATCCAGCTAGCGCAACTTTGACCATTCATAACCTGATTTGGTGAATATGCGACTGGGTTCGAGGTTTATATATTCATCAAAATAAATGCTCTGAGCAGCGTAAGTATTACAAAGAGTACAAGAAAAAGAGCAGAAAGAATCGACAAGTTTGATATGTGATGAATTTTTCTTGCCAAATCCTCACAAATCTGAAAATTTCCTTTGATAGCATCTATAAGAGACTCTTGACATGCAGAAAGGTAATCTTCCAACCTGTCAAAATTCATATGTAACGTGGGAATAAGGTCTAATTCATTCATGATTGACAATGAGAGTTTTTTTGGTCTAAGTGATTGCGCGGAAAGAATCACAACGATTAAGAGGAAGACCATTGTTAAGAAAAGAAAGATTGTAGCTGCCTAAAGGGTTGATTTTACATAGAATATTCACGATTGCATATAATCTGGTCGAAATTGTTCTATGTCTCTTATTGAAAAAGCTAACAAAAACTGTTGTTGCTGTCTGTTGAGGAATAGTTTAATAGACGCGCTAAGACTATATGCTCGTCGTTCTAAAAATGATACGAAGAATTGTCTTAGATGTTTTAAAGCCGCACAAACCAACTGTTGTTGAAATTTCTGAAGCTCTCAGCCACCTAGAAGGAGTGGAAGGCGTAAACATAATTATCAACGAGATAGACCAACAAGTCGAAAACGCAAAAGTTATCGTTGCTGGATCCTCGATAAGCCTTGATGAGATAGAGAAAAAATTAGAGGAATTTGGGGCTACTATACACTCCATCGACGAGGTTGCAGCTGGAAACGTAATCGTTGAAGAAGTAAAAACGCCTCAAGACAGCTCCGCCAGAATGTAAGACATATTACGTTATCGAAATTTTTGGCTAACTAGGTATATTCCAGATTGGGTTGCCTTAAACCCTATTATATACCTCTTAACAGCAATACAATTGCTATTGTTGCTACGCCAGCCACTAATGTTTGAATTCCGTAAAGCAGTGCATTTTCTTTGGCTATTTTTCCTAGGTAAATACCTAACATGAACAACACTACCAACGTTACTATGATTGAGGTAACATATGCATTTTCAACTGCTAATAAACCATGTAAAACAAGAAAAAAAGGCGCCAAAGAAACAAGCGCAGTTAAAATTGGTGACCCTCCAGCAATTACGGCTGCGTAGAACGAAACAAATGTTGTGGCATCTGTTATCACAGAATCATCAAGTTTTGTCATCATTGCCTTTTCGAGGTTCTTGAGGTCTCTTTTTCTTTCAGCCTTTTCGGTCAGGTATGCTCCAGATAACCCTGAAATTCCCATTGCTAAGCAGGCGCCCAAACCAGCGGTTACAATTATCTCTGGTTGTGTAACATTTACAACCCATGTGCCTACAATTATTCCCAACATAGTCATGGAACCGTCAAACCCATCTTTCACGAAGTATCTCCTTGCTATTGGTCCCATCTCAGTGATTTGGATGTACACTTGAATTCGTTTAATCAAAGCTTTCAAACGGCTAATCAACGCTAATCACAACAAAAGAGTTCTCCAGAACCCTCGTCAGTATGCAAAAACGTGTTGCACTTGGTAAAGCCATTAACTGACCAGTCTTCCCTTGTTATTTACCTTATTTATTCTGTATTAATGAACTTTCCCTAATAATGTATTTATGCTGAATTGTTAAGCACGCATAACTACTACATTTCGCTTCGTTATTGCCTAGCCTAACACAAACTTCTATCCTATCATGTCGCCGATAAAAATTGATGTTAACAGTTATTAGGAGGTTAGGAAGAGTCTTTAGCTAATCAGAAACGCAAGCAAATAAACATTCGAATGTTGTGGAGACTGCTACAAAGTTGGTTGATCGAGAAATACTTGAGGTTCTATATTCTCCAGTTAACGCTTTCAAAAAAATTATTGAAAAACCAGACTTCAAAGCAGTCATCATCGTCTTAGTACTCGTAATATCTTCCATGGTGATCTCGCAATATGCTCTTAGTTCCAAGCTTTTTCTCGAAAACAGATTACCAGAAAATGATGACTGGACCGAGTCACTAACAACTCAACACGGCTGGTTCTCCAACGGGGTGCCTTCAGTAGACGCTGTCGATTATCAGATGGGAAATACAGACGGTAACCACAGCATTAGCTCTTCAGTCCCAACCGAAACAAGCATCTGGCTGAAGATTATTGATGTAGGTTCCATTAACTGTTCGGATGAAGCAGGTTACACTGAACTCTTCTTTTGGATCAAATGGACTCATGACACTGAGTTGTCTCCAAGTTCAGGAACCCTGAAATTGTTCTCCGGTAGCGAAGACAGCTACTTTGAATATGACAACTTGGTTGATTTTTTGGCGTCAAGCGGAGAATGGACAAACACAACCCTCAAAGTTGGTCCAGATCAGGGTTGGAGTTCAAAAAATTCTCCTGACTGGCAAAACATAACAGGAATCGAATTCAAACTGGATTGGTCGTCCTCGGCGAACCTAACAATGAAACTTGATGGCTTATTTTTCATAAAATATAGTTCACCCATCATAACTGGAGAATTCAGTGCAATCTTGCCTTCTATTCTCCTTCAAGTTGTGCTTGACTTCGTTATGAATTGGATTTTGTGGGCAGGAATTCTGATACTAGTCGCAAAACTTTTCAATGAAGATCTTGGGCGCTGGAATGTTTTCTTCGTTATCATCGGATACAGTTTCATGGCCACCGTTGTTTTCACGCTCATAAGTGTGGTGCCTCTCTCAGCCCTTCCATCGTTGAATGTACCCCTAGATGCTAACGCCTTCAATGCTTTGCTCGACGTGTCTTGGCGCCCCCTTCTGGCTTACCAGTTATGGTTGTATATCCCTATAATCGGACAAGTTTGGATAGCCGCTCTAGGCGCCGTTGCAATGCGTGTCATGAAAGAGATTACCTGGAGTAAGGCTGCAACAATCGCTGCAGTCGCCTTCGCCATAAGATTCCTCCTGAGCTTATTTTTGGGTTTCTAAGGAGTAATCATTCAACCTGCTCTTGCCCGACTAGCAACAATGACTAACTATGCACCTTTTGGTAGTTGGAATTATATGTCCAACCCTGCAGACGCTCTCAACTGTTTAGGTGGTAAAGCTTATATTCGACATTAATACTCCTTCATTTTGCCAACAAAACAGAACAAGCGTAAAGTCGTTAAATGGCTGGCTGGTTCATTTTGGTGGAATTGGACAAAACGGGAGGAAAAAGTATTTGAAAATTAGTGAATTGAAAGATGGAATGCGAAAAGTAGATGTTGAAGCAAGTGTAATCGAGAAATCAGACGCTCGCGAAGTTCGTTCAAGATACACTAACGAAACCTACAAAGTTGCCGACGCCACAATAGAAGACGAAACAGGTACCATAACATTAACTCTCTGGAACGAACAAGTTGAACAAGTCAATGTTGGCGACAGAGTCAAAATCGAGAATGGATACATCAAATCCTTCAGAGATGTGCTTCAGCTTAACTCAGGAAAATATGGATCATTAACGGTCCTGTAGACCCTTTTTTCTAGATTGAATTTGGTGAATCAGATGCCATACGAACAAGGAGGTTTTGATCGAGGTTCTCCTCCAAAACCCGTTGAGATCGGAAAAGAGTATGATATAGAAATTCAAGAGACAAGCCGCCGAGGAGAAGGAATAACCCGAATCGAAGGACTAGTGATATTTGTCCAAAACACTAAACTGGGAGACAAACTGCAAATCAAAATCACTAACATCAGTAGACGCTTCGCAGAAGCAGTAGTTGTTGGGGCAGCAGAAGAAAAAAGCGAAACAGAGTAACCCCTTCTATGTTCCCATCAAGCCTTGAATCCACTTTTCTTTAGAAAGTTTTCTTAAATCTAAGTCAACAGACAATACGGTTCACCCTCTGCTGAGGAACCGAAAGCAAACGTTAAATCTTTGGCAGTTGTTTTCTCAGAAAATCGCGTGTTAAGGCTTAATCTTAATATTAAAGAGAAAATATTAACAGAGAACGTAAACCTATAGAACCTGTTTAGCCCGGTAGTGTAGTGGCAATCATGGAGGCCTTTGGAGCCTCTGACGGGAGTTCGAGTCTCCCCCGGGCTACCAAACTCTATCTAAGTTGTGGCTTTTAGTTGAGATTCGTTCCTTTATCCCCTATTGTGTTCTGTTCGGTTGAGTTAATCCTTTTTTAAAGCCGTTGAATTATAGATTTGGCGGGTATGTGTTATGGGTTTCTTGCCAGGTAAGGTTCCAACCAAAGTTTTGTTGGATATCGTTTTCAAGAACTTGGGAGCCAAAAGAGATGATGTTGTTCTTAGTCCTTCTATAGGTGAAGACGCAGCCATAGTTAAAGCTGGAAACCAAGTTTTAGCCATATCGTCAGATCCGATAACCGGAGCCGAAGAATGGCTGGGATGGTTAGCCGTTCATGTAAGCGCAAACGATGTTGCAACCCGTGGGGTTCAGCCCCGATGGTTCAACTCCATCATATTATTGCCCAAAAACTCGACAACCGAACTCATAGAGACGATTTGTACACAAATGGATAAAGCTGCACGTCAACTAGACATTGCCATAGTGGGGGGACACTGCGAAGTCACTCCAGGCATAGAACACCCCATAGTAACAGGATGCGCCATAGGCGTTGCTGAGAACGGAAAGTACGTGACTTCTGGCGGAGCAAGAATAGGCGACCAAATAATCTTGACAAAGGGAACAGGAATAGAGGGAACAGCCATACTTGCTTCAGACCGACGAGCAGAGCTTCTAACTGTTTTTGACGAAAGCTTCGTGAAGAAAGCGGAGAGTTTCTTCGAAAAAATCAGCGTAGTAAAAGATGCGCTTACAGCTTTCAGAATCGGAGGAGTCTCAGCTATGCATGATCCTACAGAAGGCGGAGTGGCAGGTGGGTTGCATGAATTGGCTGATGCTGCAAACGTTGGCTTCAACGTTTACGAGGAAAAATTTTTGGTTCCTGAAGAGACCCGTAAGATATGTGCATATTTTGGTGTTGATTCTCTTCAGCTCATAAGCTCTGGGTCACTTCTTGTCGTGGCAAAAGAAGAGAATGCAGGCAAGATAATCAGCAGTTTGTCGAGAAATGGTGTTCAAGCTTCAATAATAGGTGAAGTTGTAGAGCCTGCTTTGGGAAGAAATTTGGTCACAAAGGCTGGAGAAAAAACTGAGCTTGTTCGACCTGCCAGTGATCATCTTTGGAAGGCACTCGAAAAGCCAGCCAAAACTTGATTTGTTCAAAGTAGGTCTTAGTAGTAGATTTTTTGCCAAATCAGACGAAACAGGGTTTAACTCTGAAGTTCCAGTCTGCAGAAAAGCGAGCATCAGTAATCATGTAATTGGTTCTTAGAATTCTGGTTTTGTTTTTCCCAGTTTCTTGTCCAAGCACGCTTTGATGAAGCCGTAATATTCGGGTTCTGGTTTAGTGGGTCTGCTCTTGAATTCGCCGTGGAACTGGGAGGCAAAGAAAAAGAATCTGCTAGGAAGTTCCAGAATCTCTTTTCTTCTGCCGTCGGGGCTGTTGCCTGAGAAAACCATTCCCTGTTTCTCCAAGGCGTCCCAGTAGTCTGGATTGACTTCCCATCTGTGGCGGTGACGCTCAAAAATCTTTTCGACACCATAAAGTTTGTACGCTGTTGTATCTTTATGTACCCAAACTTCGTGGGCGCCTAAACGCATGGTACCTCCTTTATTGTTCACATTCCTCTGTTCCGGCATCAAGTCAATCACGGGATGGGGCGCGTCTGGATTTATTTCTGTGCTGTTGGCTCCATCAAATCCGCAAACGTTGCGGGCGAACTCGACAACTGCCAACTGAAATCCGTAGCAGACTCCCAGAAAGGGTACATTGTTTTCGCGGGCAAACTGGATGCCTTTAATTTTTCCTTCAGTTCCCCGTGGACCAAACCCGTAAGGAATAAAGATTCCGTCGTGCCCCTCAAGAATCTTCAGCCCATCTGCGTTGTTTTCTAGGCACTCTGCTTCAATGTAGTCTACTATAACGTGTGTCTGGCAGGCTGCGCCGGCGTGTTTGAAAGCTTCGTTCATGCTCACGTAGCTGTCGACCAAACCTGCATACTTGCCGATCAATGCTATCTTTATTTCGTGTTTGGGCTTTTCGAAGCAATCTACAAACTTTTGCCATTCACTCCAATCTGGAGCCTTTTTGGATATGCCCAACCGTCTGCAAACGTAATCACCCATACCCTGATTATCCAAGATTAGGGGAACTTGATAGATGGATGGAACGTTATATGAACAGAAAACAGCTTCTTCGGGGATTGTGCCAAACAGTGCTACCTTTCGAAGGGTTTCATTGTCAATCATGTCCCTGCATCTGGCTACGATAGTGTCGGGTTGGATGCCTATTCTGCGCAACTCGTTTACGCTGTGCTGGAGAGGCTTGGTTTTCATTTCGCCCGTGACATCCAAGATCGGCACAAGGGCAAGGTGCACATAGAGTGTGTTGTTAAAGCCTTCTTCTAGTCGCATCTGACGAATAGCCTCTAGGAATGGCTGTCCTTCGATGTCGCCTACTGTTCCCCCAAGTTCTGTTAAGACAACTTCTGCCTTTGATTGCTCTGCAACCATGTGGGTGCGTCTTTTAATCTCGTTAGTTATGTGAGGAACAATCTGGACGCATCTGCCCAGAAAGTCGCCTCGTCGTTCGCTGTCGATGACTGTTTGGTATATTTGTCCTGTTGTTATGTTGTTTTCTTTTGGCAGGTTAATGTTTAGAAATCTTTCGTACCCGCCAAGGTCAAGGTCTGTTTCGCCTCCGTCCTCTGTGACGAAGACTTCCCCGTGGATGTAGGGGTTCATTGTTCCAGCGTCAACATTCACGTAAGGATCAACCTTTATGACTGTAACATCAAAGCCTCGAACCTGAAGCATTTTACCTATAGAAGAAGTAACGATTCCTTTACCAACAGAGGAAAGCACCCCACCCGTTACAAAAATATACTTAACCATTTAGTACGCCCTCATAATAATAAACCCCTAAACTGTGTTTACCGTTAAAAACGCTTTCTACACGGATGTATCTGCAATCAATTGCGGGGTGTTGACAAGTTTGCTGCTTTGCTTCGGTTTAATGTAGCTACTGCCAGTTCGCCAGCTTCTTTCATTGTTGTTCCAAGAGAAACAAAACCATGATTTTTCAAAACAATTACTTTGTTATCGCCTAAAACCTTCAACACTTCTTTCGCTAATTCTATTGTGCCTGACTGATACTCTTTTTCGGTTACAGGCAACTTCAGTTCGTCAGCGTTCTTTACGATTACGTTGTTGTGTCCATGAAAAACAGCGTTTATGTCTTCGCACGTTTTGTAAATTAGGTGATGCATTATCGACTCTGAGGACGGCTTCTTTTTTCCTTCAACATAAAACGTGTTACTTTTTTTGTCGTAATCTTTCACGTAAACAAAGCAGTCATCTGTTAGGGTTTCTTTGTTTTTCAGTCCAGACGCGGTTATCACAAACCCTTCTTCAGACCTGAAGCTCAAGTTGCCCGTGTAATTTCCTTCAACCTCTGGAGTTAAACCGTTTTTCTGGAATTTTTCACTCCATTCTTTCAATTCCTCAATTTCTGTGCCGCTAAAAATCTTGTCCGAGACAAAAACGGGGTTGAATCTTATTTTTCCCTCTTTCATTTAATCACTAGATATTTTTCATTAACTTTGGACTAAGCCTTTTTAGTTTCTAAACTCTGTTTGGCTCAATTATCACTTTCAATGATTTTCCTGCTTCTGCTACGAGCCTGAATCCTTCGGCTGCCTCTCCGATGTCTAGTCTGTGGGTGATCATGTCTACGACGTTGATTTGTTTTTGAGCCAAAATCTGTAATGCTTCCTTGAGGTCTCTTGGGGCTGCTCCATATGATGTTCGTATTGTTGTTTCGTTTTTCCAGAATTGGGTTATAGGTATCGGAATTTTGGTTGTGGGGTCTGGCACTGCAAAAAATAGGATTGTTCCTCCACGGTCTACACATTCTAACGCGGTTAATGCTGCTTTCTCTGCGCCTGTACACACTATTACTTTGTCTACTGCTTTTTCGTTGTTGATTTTTTTCAGTTCTTGCGGCAAATCGTCTTTAGCGTCGATTACGTGGTCTGCTCCAAACTTTTCAGCCAGTTTTAGCCGGTTCGGGTTTATGTCTGCTGCAACAATCTTCTGTATGCCCTTCCGTTTTGTCAACTGTATGTGGAGTATTCCTGCCATTCCGCTCCCAATTATCAGAACGATGTCGCCTTTGCTGATGTTTGCTAGCCTTTGACCTCTGACTGCGCATGCTAAAGGTTCAATGAATGTTCCTTCTTCGTAGGACATGTTGGCGGGCAGCTTGTAAACTCCGTTTTCTACGTTGATTTTTGGCACCCGTATGTATTGAGAGAAGCCGCCCGGATAGTAGTTAGTTGTGTGAAGGGTTTCGCAGGCTGTGTGTGAATCCTTATTGCAGTAGCCGCATTTGTTGCATGGCACATGATGTGAAACGAAGACGCGGTCTCCAAGCTTGTATTTGGTTACGTTTTCTCCTACTTCATCTATGGTTCCTGTTGCTTCGTGCCCCAAGACTCTGGGCGCTTTGGGGAGCCTGTACCATTCTACCACGTCGGTTCCGCATATTCCGCTGGCCATAACTTTTAGCAGTATTTCGTTTGGTCCAATGTCTGGTTTAGGGACATCTTTGATTCTTATGTCCCTGTTGTTGTGGTAGACCGCTACAAGCATTGGTTCACCAAAAATTTGGGGATAGACCTAAGCCTTTCCCGCTTTTACTTGGTCAAATAGCTGTTGTGCTTCTTTGGGTGTGAGTTTTTCGTGGATTACGCCGCGTATAGCCCGTATCATAGCCACTGGGTACTGGTGTTGCCAGATGTTTCTGCCAAGGTTAACGCCAATAGCTCCACTCTGTAGTCCGTCGTAAACGAACTCAAACACTTCCAGTGCAGTGTCGACTTTGGGTCCGCCTGCAATTACTACAGGAACGGGACAGCCGTTAACAACTTTGTCGAAGTCTTTTTTGCAGTAGTATGTTTTGACTACTCGGGCGCCTAGTTCAGCTGCTATTCTGGAACACAGCCCCAAGTATCGGGCGGTACGCTTTTCGAGTTCTCTGCCTACAGCTGTTACCGCCATGACGGGTATTCCGTAGTCTTCGCATTGGTTAACAAGCTGTGAAAAACTTGTTAAAGTTTGGTGTTCATATTTGCCACCCACGTAAATGGACATGGAAACCGCGCTGGCGTTAAGGCGAAGAATTTCCGTGATTGAAGTTAGCTGTTCCTCGTTGGAGAGGTCATCTCCTACTACGCTGTTGCCTCCTGAAACCCTGAGAATCACTGGTTTTTCGATTGCTGGGTCTACGCAGTTTCTGAGTACGCCTCGGGTCATCATTATTGCATCTGCGTATTGGGTTAGTGGTTTTATTGTTTCTCCGGGTTTCTCCAGTTTACGGGTTGGACCCTGAAAGTATCCATGGTCAATGGGCAGAAAGAGTGCTTTTCCGTCTTTCTGTATAAGCCTGTTTAATCTGTTTTGCATTCCCCAATCCATCTTTATTTTCCTCCCTCACCTTTTGGTCTTACAATTAAATAGCCTTTTTCTATGAGCCAATGATGAAACTGCCACGTAGTATACCTGCAGTTAGTGCTACATGTCTTCCTAACCTGCTCATAATCCTCAGACCCTGACTCTAGCTTGTTTAGTTCAACCTGCACCGAACATTCCACATCATTGCAAAACTCTCGGCGCTTATAATCAACAAATCCCTCTATGCTCAAATCTACACCTCTCGAATAGTTCTTTGAGTGTTTAACCTAACTCTTAAAATTAACTCGTCTCACGAACATGCTTCTGGATGCAGCACCCAATCGAAACGACAACACAAAATGGACAAACAGGAAACAAAAACCGTTCATATTAGGAGACTAATAACAGTGCTATGTTGAAAACAGCCTTTTTTCTGAAAATCTTGGAAAGATAATGATTGTGCTCTTTAAGGGCTTATTCAAAGCGTAAAAGTCACAGTTTAATAAGTGAAAATATATCTGATTCGCGTAACTTGTATAACTTCGCTGTGAAGTGATTAATGGTGTATGATGCTATAATTCTTGGTTCTGGACCAGCTGGATTGACAGCCGCTATCTACACGAGCAGGACTGGATTGAAGACTCTTGTTATTGCAGGAACCATGTGGGGCGGTCAACTCATGCTTACGCGTGAAGTGGAAAATTTTCCGGGATTCGAAAACGGAATCCTTGGACCCAAACTCATGGAGGAGATGCGGAAGCAGGTTGAACGCTTCGGCGCAGAATTAATCTTCGAAAACGTCACCTCCGTAGACTTCAAATCCAAGCCCTTCAATGTGACTGCGGGAAGCAAAGTTTACGAAGCCAAGACGGTCATCATAGCTACTGGAGCCTCAGCCAAGTGGTTGGGTTTGGAAAGCGAAACACGGTTGAGGGGTAGAGGCGTTTCGGTGTGTGCTACGTGTGATGCACCCTTTTTCAGGAACAAGAAAGTTGTGGTTGTGGGAGGCGGCGACACAGCCATGGAAGAGGCGTTTGTGCTCTCCAACGTTGCGAGTGACGTCAAAGTTATCCACAGACGCGACAAGCTGCGGGCTTCTAAGTATCTTCAAGAAAAGGCATTCGCGAACCCAAAGCTATCGTTTGTGTGGAACAGCACAGTCACAGAGATTCTGGGCAAAGACAGAGTAGAGGGAGTTAAGCTTAGGAACATTGTTTCTGGCGAAGAATCAGTTCTGGAGTGTAACGCTGTTTTCTTAGCCATCGGATACACACCCAACACGAGCATATTCAAAGACCAAATCGAACTGGACTCGACAGGTTACATAATAGCCCAAAAAGAAACACGAACTAATATTGACGGAGTCTTTGTTGCAGGCGATGCGGCAGATTACCGTTACCGCCAAGCTATTGCAGCCGCTGGGTCTGGATGCAAAGCTGCCCTTGACGCAGAAAAGTATCTTATAGGCACTTGAGAAACAGTTCAGTATCTGTGTCTCAAACGTTATTGAAAAGAAGATTCTACAGTCAAGACTAACAAAGCTTTTACACGTGATAAACCCATAAACGGTTTGTATATTTCTCCACAGAATATGGCAGCGGAGAAGCGGAAGAATCAGCCATGAGCGTACAATCTTACTCAAAAAAGCTGGGAATCGTCGGAAAACCTAACACCGGCAAATCCACATTTTTCTCGGCTGCAACCCTAATTCCAGTGGATATCGCAAACTACCCCTTCACCACCATCAAACCCAACCTCGGCATAGGATACCTTCGGACTCCCTGTGTCCACACCGAATTCAACGTTGAAGACAACCCAAAAAATTCTCTATGCCTAGACGGAATCAGATTGGTTCCGGTTGAATTGATTGATGTAGCAGGACTTGTTCCCGGCGCCTGGAAAGGACGGGGACTAGGAAACCAATTCTTAGACGAAATCAGAAGAGCAGACGCCCTTCTCCATATAGTCGACGTTTCAGGGTCAACAGACTGCGAAGGAAAAATCTGCAAACAGGGAGAACATGACCCCTTAGAGGATGTCAAGTTTCTTGAAACCGAGATAACCATGTGGATGAACCAGATCCTGAAAAAGGACTGGTCTAAACTGGCTAGAATAGTTGAGTCTGGCAGAAAAGACATGATTTCTCTTCTTGAATCTCGCTTGAGCGGACTATGCATCAAACGATACCACATAATTGAAAGCCTACGAAAAACCGACCTTAACATGGATAAACCGACCCTCTGGAACGACGAGGATGTCCTAAAATTCTTGGATATTCTACGAAGCGTTTCCAAGCCAACACTGATTGTAGCCAACAAAATTGATCTTCCAAAAGCAGAAGAAAATATTGAACACCTAAAAGAAAGCGGATACAAGGTTGTGCCCTGTAGCGCAGAAGCAGAGTTGGCGCTCAGACGAGCCGGAGAAAAAGGTTTAATCGACTACAAGCCTGGTGACTGCCGGTTGAATATAACAAATTCTGACAAACTTAATGAAGCACAAAAAAGAGCCTTGAATCTTATTCAAGAACAGATTTTGTTCAAGTTCGGCTCTACTGGCGTCCAAGAAGCCATCAACACCTCATTCCTTGAGCTATTGCAGATGGTTGCTGTTTATCCCGTGGAAGATAGTGAACATCTCAGCGACCACAAGGGCAGAGTGCTCCCAGACGTGTACCTTGTACCCTATGGAACTACTGCGCGTCAACTTGCCTACATTATCCACACAGAACTGGGAGACAGCTTCATCCACGCAATCGACATTCGCGGAAAAAACAGAATCGGAGAAGACTACGTGCTAAAAGACAGGGACGTAGTTTCGATAGTCAGCGCCAAGAAACGAGGATAAAAGTTTTACTTGCCAAAACGGCGCTTTCGTCTCTGGTATGTTCGGACTGCACGCAGAAGGTCTATGAACCTGAACTCTGGCCAGTTTACGTCCACAAAACAGAGCTCACTGTAAGCAGACTGCCATGAGAGAAAACCGCTGAGTCGTTCTTCTCCTGAGGTTCGGATGATAAGGTCAGCGTCCTGTCTTGGCATGTGAGCTGTGTATAGGTATTTTTCGAAAAGTTTCTCGTTTATTTTATCAGGATTTAATTCTCCCTTTACCGCCTCTTTTGCTATCTTTTTTGTTGCGTCAACGATTTCTGCCCTTCCACCGTAAGCCAGAGCCACATTCAAGAACCGGTCAGTATACATTTTTGTTGCTTCTTCTACGCGCTGGATCACTTCTTGGGTCGATTTAGGTAAGAGGTCTATACGGCCTATGGCTTTAACTCTAATTTTGTTTTCATGAATTCTTTCGTTCTCAAGAATCGACCGCAGTTTTTCCTCAATCAACCTCATAATCTCTTCTACTTCTTGTGGGGGACGGCAAAAGTTTTCGGTTGAAAAAGCGTAAAGTGTAATAATTTTTACATCAAGTGCTATGCACCAATCCAGCAGCTCATCGATTTTGTTGGCGCCATAACGATGACCAATCCAAGGAATCAGAGATTTATGGAAAGCCCATCTTCGGTTTCCGTCGAGGATGATTGCCACATGTTCCGGTTTTTTTCCATCTCTAACTTGAAACCACAGCCACTTCTCATATGCCTTGTAGATACCCAAAATAGAGAGTAAGCCTTCAAGCATAGTTTTTACCACAGAGAGTTAAAACATTCTGATATTACGTTTCTGCTCGTTTGTTTAGATTTTTTCATTTTTATTGTGAATTCTGGACATATATAGACGGGATTTTTAGATAATAAACCTTTCAATTATCGAGGAGTTTTGAGCATCTAGCGGGTCTGCATGTCAGCTTTCCTCAAAGTTCACCCTTGCCTCGTCTGTCTCTTCAAAGTAGCTACTGTATCTTCTGCGCAACAATAGCACTGTTAAGAATGTGGAGACTATCACTGGTATGCCCCCAACGATGGCGTAAACCAATGTGGTGTAAACGGATTCTGGCTTGATGAGTATCCGTGACGCCTCAACAAACATAACAGAAGACCACGCGACCCCAATTACTATGACAATGGTACGCCACAAACGTAAGTCCCTCTCAAAGAACCAGCGAACAGCCCTTCCTGAAAGTATAACACATATTCCGATAGCGATAAGGTATGTTGATTGTAACAGAAATTCTCCGATGAGGCTTGGAACCTGTGGAAAGAGGTCAGCCGACGCGGCAGCTACAGTTGCCACCGCGGTTCCTCCCAGATAGCCGCCAATAATAATCAGTAAGATTCCTGCAAGTGCGGAAAAACCTGCTATCTGCACCGTGAATGGGGGTGGAGAGTATTCTTTTATCCATTTGATAAAGTTTTGAGCTGTTTTGTCGAGTCGGAATCCTCGCACAACAAGGAATGCACCTGCGATTATGGCGAGGGCTTGTCCAGCGTATGCCAGCCAGTCCAAGTACCATAGGACTCCTAGAACAATGAAGAGAATTCCGGGGAGACCTAGAACAATTCGGGAATATCGGGGGGTGGTTACAAGAATTTTCAGGTATCTAGAAAAAACGGCTGCTGTTTCTTCGATGGATTTGCTGTGCTGTATCACAATTCTTCTAACAGAAGTAACGGGCACTCTTGATTCAATCAGCGGCAGCACCATCTCGTCTGCGTAGCCGTCTGTGACTAGGATAACGTCTGTTGCCGGAAACTTGTTTAGAACTTCGGTGAGTTCAGTTACGAGGTGTCTGTCAGCCTCTACGCCATGCAGATCAGAGCCTGCTATGGTTGCAACTTCGTACTCTTCATGTCCTTTGTTGCTCTTCTTTAGGTTGTCGTAGATTCTGACAGCTTCGAACATGGCGTTGGCGTCAGCTTCTTCGGGGTCTCGGAGGGCTAGGCTCGCAGCAGCATTCACGTTTTCTTTTCTTCCAAGGACAGGCGTGTTTATTCCTGCTTTCACGCCGATATCGTCGTCCCTGTCGACGCATAGAATAAGAATGCGTTCTGCCTTGGCTGCTGTAGGCATATTTGTTCTCCTTATAGTATCCTTTTATCTGGAGACACACTTTAATTTTGTCTTTATTTTTTGTATTCACGATTCCGTGAATAAGCTTTGACTATGTCTGCCAGAAATTAGAGTAGCCCTTTTTCTGCCAGAAACTGAAATTCTTCCCACAACAGCTTCTCGTCGCGCTTCAACTTCGTTAATGCCCTTTCCTCCAGCTCTTTCTGGAGTTCACCTTGCTGTTCAGCCTGTTTTTTGTCCGCGGTTTCCTTCAATTCTTGTTCTATGGCTTTGATTTTTTCTATTAATTCGACGCATTCTTCGTGTTGCTGCTGGGCTTGCTGTCTGGTTTCCACATGTTTTTGGTGCGCCTCGTTAGCCTTAGCTTGGAGTTCGCTGGCTTTCTCTAATATTCCAACCATCTGTAAATGATATTTTTGACCCTGTTCAGCCAGTTCAGCCAGTTTTTCGTGAATTGTCTGTGCTTCCGTTCCAAAGCCTCTCTGTTCGGTTCGCATCTCAAAGAGTTTGTCTTTAACTTTTTCTATTCGCTTTTGAAGTACAAGCTGGGTTTCAAGCTGTCTTATCTGATTAACTAAGTCGTCTTCTTCCTTTACTGGGAGCGAGTTTGTTTGAATTTTCCAGTCGATTTCTTCAATTTCTATCGCTACCTGCCGCATGTTTCCATCAGGTCTCTTTTCATTTAACCCCCTGATTTTCTCTTGTAGTTCCGAAATTTTGTCGCGTTTCTCTTTGCCTTTGTTGTTCACTTGATTGCGCAGGTTTTTCAGTTCTTGGACCTGCTTGTTTATGGTGTCTCTTTTTTCTTTGATGGTGTCTGCGTCTTTTCTTAGGTTTCTGACTTTTTCGTTGAGGGAGTTTCTTTTTTCAGCACACTTTTTTGCTTCTAGGTTCAGTTTGTTTCTTTCTTCTTTGGTCAGAGTTAATTCTTGGTTTAGGGCTTCGATTTTGTTTTTAGTGGAGTCTGCTATTTTGTTCACTTCCTATGAGATGTTTTTTTTAGCTTCGGCATTGTTCTTCTGAGTTTAACGTGTCTTTTGATGATTCTGGAAATGATGTGTTTTCTAAAATAAGAGGTTTATTCCAGTATGATTCTTGCATCGACCGTTTTTGCTCCTTTCTCGTAGACCATTATTGGATTTAGGTCGAGTTCTTTAATTTCTTGGTGGTCCATAACCAGTCTTGATGTGTTTAGCAGGATTTTTGCTAGCGTGTCGATGTCGGCTGGTGGTTGACCGCGGTAGCCTTTGAGAATGGGGTATGCTTTTACTTCTGAGATCATCTCTTTGGCTTCCTCTTCAGTGATTGGGGCAATTCTGAAGGATACGTCTTTCATTATTTCCACGAATGTTCCGCCCAAGCCGAACATCAGTGTTGGTCCAAACTGTGCGTCTTTGATTGCCCCAACTATGACTTCTGTTGAGCACGGAGCCATCTCCTGAACGAGGATGCCGTTAATTTTTGCGTTGGGTTTATGTTTCTTTACGTTCTCCACGATTTTGTTGTAGGCTTTTTTGGTATCCTCTCGATTGTTGATGTTGAGGATTACTCCGCCTACGTCAAACTTGTGGATTACGTCTGGAGAAACTATTTTGAAAACTGTGGGGTACCCAATTTCCTCGGAGAAGTTTGCTGCTTCCTCAGCAGTTTTTGCTATCTTTAATGCTGTGATGGGTATTCCATATTCTTTACAAACAGTTTTCGCTTCGTGCTCAAGGAGAACTTTTCTTCCCTCAGCTCTGGCTTTCTCAAAGATTTTGGTAACTTTTCCCGGCAATGTCAACAACCTGTTTCTTGACTGCAGCGAGGAAAGTAAGTTTTTCCCCTTTCTAACTCTTTCGTATGCCTTATCCATAACATATACTTTTTTGTTTGCACTTTTTCAGAAAAAAGGCTGTTTTTAACAATGAAGTATTAGTCTCCTAATATGCCCTTTACTGTATCCATTTTTGTGGCAGTTACCTGTTATGAAGATTAGCTAGGGACGCGTTGGTGTTTTTAGCAGTCCTCGTTTGTAGACCGCCATGATGGCTGCTGAAACTATGAGCATAACAAGCAGAAGTCCATGATGGAAACTCTGGATAACTACGAAAATTTCGAATAATTCTAAGCCTTAGAAATTTAATCAATTGATTAATAATCTGAGTTTAGAGCCATTGAGCAATTACATTCCTAACTGCTAGAATTTCTCATTTAAGGGTCCATGTTTGGACCGATATAGGTAACGTAGATTTCATATCGTTCTACATCTTTGCAGTCTGTAGCTAAATACAGTTCTACTGATTGTGTTTCCTTTGGCTCTACTTTAAAAACATGACCGCCATGCAAAGAATTAATTGGGTATGTAACATCAACTGTGTCAACTTTACCTTTCTGATTGTAAAGATAGGCAGTAAGCTTTACATGATTATTATACAAACCAGAAGGAGAGTCCTCATCTGTCCAAAGTGGGTCGGTACTATAATCATTTCTGACAGTAACATTCACTATAAAGCAGGGGTCTTCCGTATGAACATCCCAGTTATTATCACTCCATTTATAGAAGCCATATCTAGGATTGTCTGTAGACACAAGAAATATCATAGTCTCAAAAGAGGATGGACCCTCTATTAGATAGCCCGAACTTGGGCCTTCAATATTGGGCGCATTAGAAGATTCATACAAATAATAAACTCCTAGAACAGAAACCAGAACTACTGCCACAGCAACTAACAAAACAAACCTCTTCGTGTCACTAACCCCTATCTTCTTCTTAGCTAATACAATTATTAAACTGGTTACTAAAAATAATGGCAAAATGCTCCATGTTGGAAACTCTGGAATTACGTTAACTTCCATAACTGGATGGTTGTCTATGTTGTTGGGGTTGATATGGAAGGGTGTGTCGCCTATCCCTAAGTTATCAATTTCTGTGGTGTTTGTATACCTTGTAAGGTAGTCGCTCCAGTAGTTTCCTTTTTCGCCGTCATCCCATACATTAGGATTTCCTGCTCCCCACACTCCAGATACGTTCAATCCGGGAATAGACACTTGAATCCCACCCTTCCATTTTCTGTTGTCTATGAAGTAGTTGTGGTAGATGATGTTGCTGTGTTGTCCTGCTTTGAGTTGCATGCCCCAGTCATAGTTTTCTAGTATCATGTTTCCAGCAATCAGGTTTTCAGAACCACCCTGAACAAAGATGCCTATTGTGTTGTATGTTATGTGATTTTCAGAAATGGTGTTTTTGTTTGCATTTTTCATGAGGCTGATGTCGTGGACGTCGTTGTTTGTTATCGTGTTGTCGATGACGCTTATCGATTGGCACTCACGAAGTTGGACACCGCTAAACCTATTGTTTGTTATGTTGTTTCCAACTAGGATATTATCAAAGCAGTAACTAACTACGATGCCGTAGTCGTTGTTTTTTACTGTGTTTTCGGAAACCGTGTTGCTGTTTGAAGAGTGGATGAGGTGGATGCCTGCCCATTTTTTATGGTATTCGTGGTTATGTTCGAGTTTGTTGTCCAAGCGAGCAGTATGCTTTGCCCGTCTGTGAAGTTCAATTTTTCAACCCTTATGTTTGTGCAGTTTACGAGCACTACATATCCAGCGTCTGAGGGTACCGTGCCATCTTCTGTTGATCCAGTAGTATATTGGCTTGCCATTCACGGTGTTTGATGTGTCCACATGATGGACAAAATTTGAGGGCACCCTGTCAGGGCTGGAAACAAAAAATTGGTTTTTGTTGTCGATCATGCGGTTGTTTCTTAAGGTGTTGCTTGAGGACCCGGAGAGGTGGATGCCCTGATAGTTGTTTGTTAAAGTGTTGTTGGAGATTATGTTATCGTTTGAAGACTGCTCGATAAGGATGCCGTTTACGTCTGTGATTGTGTTAGAAAAGGAATTTTCAAGCTGAACAGTTCCAGTGTTATGTGTTATCGTGTTGTGAGCTGAAGAAACTAGACGAATGGACACATCGGCGTTTCTTATGTTTGTTGTTGGTGTAAGCCAACAGTATCTCTTTGTAGTTCTTAACGGGGTCACCGTCCTGAACAGTTATTCCTGTACAATTTACCAGAATTACATATTCTACATCGGATGGAACCGTCTCATATGACCGGTTAACCCAATAACAGATGGGCTTCTCATCTATCGTGTTTGAAGCGTCAACATCATTAAAGAAGATTGGACGCTCACTGCCTGAAAGTTCGAAACTGTGAGTGTTATTTGCCATCTTGTTGTTTCTGAACGTGTTGCCTGTGGAAGAGAGCAGTTGGATTCCCTAGATCCCATCTGCGGCAACATTGCCTACAAACGTGTTGGTATCTGAAAGGTTAATGTTGATTCCATACCTGTTGTCGGTGAGATTGTTTCCGGTTACGCTGTTCTGGGAAGCACCATAAAGCCAGATTCCAACAGCGCAGTTCGTGATTGTGTTGCCGGACACGTTACAGTAACGCGCATGCAGAATATGAATTCCCCTTCTGCTACTCGTTGGCTTATTGCTTCGTATTGTAAAACCAGTTATATTGACGTTATCGTGGCGTATCACAATGATGGGTCCGTTCAGCCGGAATCGTCTCCAACTATAATTGGTTCATTGTTTTCGCCAATAAGCGACAAAGACTTGTTAATGAACACGCTTCCGAAATGGTATCCTTTCTTCACGAACACGGTGTCTCCTTCTGCCGCATTATCAACAGCCTCTTGGATAGTTGAGTAATCGTCTGGAACAACAATTGTCTTAGGCTCCGCCTTCACTATCCCTATTTCTGGAAACGAAACAAGCACAGAACATAGAATCATCAACAGAAAGAGAGCTATCCTTTTTTCCTTCACTTTGGACACTAAGAGTAGTGCCTTTAGGAGAGTTGAAACGGATTTTTGTCAAGAAACCTTGACTAAAGTATCAAAAGAATCTACAATGCTACAAAGCCTTCATTTTGTTATGTCTAGGAGTTCTTTGATGTTGTGGATTTCGATGAGGTTGCTTGCGTGCTTCTTTTTTGTTCTGAAGGCTGCTGTGAAGAGCACCGTATCCTCAATTTCTATCCGCTTCATGGCATACAACGTACATGCTACCGAGAGTATTCCGTCATTCTTTTGGCTGTAATCATAATGCACGGGAACTACGCCATAGGCCAGCTCAAGTTGCTTCTTAATCATCTGCTCTGGAGTAACCGCGATTATCTGCTGCCTAATCTTGAATCGCGATATCATCTTCGCCGTGTAACCCGACCGAGTCAAAGTAACTACCTTGTCCAAGGGCATGTTATTGCATATCCGCTGGATGGACCTGCTCACAGTATCCGAAATGTTAACAAATCCCCTGTCTTCAACGCTGCTTCTCGCCACCTTTTCTGTCTCCAAGGCTATACGTGCCATCATAGCAACAGACTCCACAGGAAACTCGCCAACCGCTGTTTCTCCAGAAAGCATGGTTGCGTCTGTTCCGTCTAGTATCGCGTTTGCTACGTCGCTGACCTCGGCTCTGGTGGGTGTGGGTTTGTGCATCATGGATTCAAGCATTTCCGTGGCTGTCACAACGGTCTTTCCTGCCTGATTGCACCTGCGAACCAACGATTTCTGGACTAGGGGCACCCGTTCTGGCTCTATTTCGACGCCCAAGTCGCCACGCGCAACCATAATGCCTTCTGATGCGTTCAGAATCTCCTTGAAGTTCGTGATTCCCTCAAAATTCTCGATCTTAGCAATTACTGCACCCTTGAAGTCGTCAGCCGCTGACTTGAGGTTTGCTACGTCTTTGGCGTTTCTTGTAAAAGAGAGCGCCAAAAACTCGACCTCACACTCTTTCGCGAACTCGATAATCTTCAGGTCCCTTGATGAGATGGTTGGAACCGTAAGCCGCTTGTTAGGAATGTTAACGCCTTTGCCGTCAGATATTACACCGCCCTCCTCAACCAGCAGACGAAGAGCACCATCACTCTTTTCAGTAACCAATGTTCGGATTCTGCCATTATCGATGAAAACCACATCGCCGACATTCATTTCTTCAATGAAGTTGTGATTAAAACTGATCGTTTCCCCGTTGAAGCCCGCCTCCAGAACCTCGCCCTTCTCTACGACCTGTTCCTTGTCTGTTCGAAGCCTGATTTCAGGACCCTTCAAATCAACCATAATTGGCACGTCAGCTACTTCCCGAACATTATCTATAACAAGCCTGTAACGGTCAAAATCTCCGTAAGCAGTGTTTATCCTAGCACAGTTCATGCCCGCCCGAATCATCCGCTCCAAAGTCTCAACCTGTAGGCTTGCGGGACCAATCGTGCACACAATCTTGGTTTTCTTCACTAAATCCATTATCCCCGCTCCTATGCTACGGAAATAATACTCTGTCACATTGATGTTTTAAATTAGCGCATCAACCTGGCCAAAATTCAACAAAAGTGGTCTATATGCCTCCTAAAACTAGCCAGCAACCTAGACAACAAAGAGGTGGTGGTGCGGCGGGCAGGAATCGAACCTGCGAACCCCTATGGGAAAGGATAGCTCATCAAACGCTGATCTTGAGTCCTCCGCGTTTGACCTGGCTTCGCTACCGCCGCCCATCTCTTCAAAAGAAACAGGAAATAGTTAATTTAAGCCTTACCTATCAAACACAAAATTACTCGATAACTGTTCCAACCCGCTCCCCATTCACGGCAGCCAACACATTCTCCGCAACGTAACCATTCACCACTATTGTCTTCAACCTGCATCTCTGCAGAATCTTGACGGCTTCCGGATCAATAACCTGATGAATCCCCGCCCTATGATTGTCCGCCTCAAAAATCCGGCTCAAATCATTAAACCCTAACGTATCCAATTTTTTTGCGTCAGAAAACTTCCGTGGATCCTTAGTGAATATGCCATCCACATTCGAACCCTTCACCAGCAAATCAGCCTTCACCCTCTCCCCAATCAATGCCGCCACAGCATCCGTTGTCATGCCTGGACGCAAACCGCCCAACACAACAACCTTGTTACGTTTCAAGCAAGCTTCAGCCTCATCCAAAGAAACGGGAACACTTCCACAACCAGCCTCACCCAAACCAAGCACAAACAATTGAGCAAACAAGCGCGAAACGTGAATCGCAGCCCAATCCCTCTGAGTCTCCTCCAAACCAATGTCAGCAGCCACTTTAATGAAGTCCCTAGCCAAGAAGCCTCCGCCCACGACCGCAACAACCTCATGTCCCTGCAGCTTCATTTCCTTTAGCAAATCGACGTATCTGCCTATCAGCGGGGCGTTAAGTGGAGAGCCCACAACTGAACCGCCAACACGGACTATAACCTTCATCATTGGAACCTCTACCAGATAATTCACGGCAACTAATAATATAACATTCTCTACCGCCCAAAGATTCAAAGCCTTATAACGACATGCCACCATACTGTAACAAACAAAAAACAGTCCACCCCCATCTTTTGGTGAAAAACATGGATGAAGCTGAACTGTTCTTCCTGGGAACAGGAGGCGGAAGATTCGCCACCATAACCCAGAAACGAAGAACCGGAGGAATACGCTTCCTATCCAAGAACCTCAACCTTCACGTTGACCCCGGTCCAGGCGCTCTCATATACTCACTAGAAGCGGGCTTGAATCCCCAGAAAATCAAGGCCGTGCTGGTTTCTCACAGGCACCCAGACCACTACGCCAACGCAGAGATTCTAGTCGAAGCCATGACCCGAGGTATGCTAAAGAAAAGGGGAATCGTAGCCGCGCCCCCCAACATCCTAGCTGGAAACGCGGAAACCGGACCTGTAATATCCATGTACCATCAGCGGATGATAGACGAGGCTATAACATTGAAGCCCGGAGTCAACTTCATGGTCGGTAACACCAAAATAGTCGCAACCGAAACTAGACACTCTGATCCCGAAGCTGTTGGTTTTAGATTCGACATTCCAGAGGTTGGAACCATCGGATACACGGCGGACACGGAATATTTTGAGGGCATCGAAGAAGAATACCGTGGAGTCAGAGTGCTCATCCTCTCTGTGATGCGACCTTTGGGAAGCCCATGGACGGGGCACATGACCCCAAAAGAAGCCGCCAAAATCGTTGACGCTGTAAAGCCTGAGATGGCAGTAGCAACACACTTCGGAATGAAAATGATCTTCAGTGGACCATCATACGAGGTTAAACTGATCAAAGACACAACTGGAGTCCCCACAGTAGCAGCCTTTGACGGAATGAAACTGCAAATTGGCGACAAAATCAGTATAGGAAAAACTAGGAGAAACCAGCAGGGCTTAAAAGAATTCATTAAACGCAACTAAAATAGTAAAACGTGGATTCTACTGTTTCTCTAAAGAAATCTTGCGTAGGGGTCATCAGTATCTCTTGGAAACAATCTTTCTTCCCCGTTTTTGACGAGAACACGGCACAGGTCTTTTGTGAAAGAACCCAGAAGCCTCGCCTCAACACCGTTTTGGCGCAGAACAGTCTCAACTTTGTCTCTGGCGTCGGGGCTGACAGCAGCCAAAAATGTGCCAGTGGAGGACATGGACAGCACCTGTGTATCTGACAGTTGGTAAGTCTCTCTTAAAACTTGCACTTCTTCACAGAACAGAAATTTTTCCCAATCAACCTTGAAGCCAACATTGGATGCTTCAGCCATCTCATTCAACGCAGCCGTTAATCCCCCTTCTGCAGCATCATGCATAGCATGCACCCCCTCGATCTCAGCGAGCAACAACGCCTCTTTAACGCAACTCTGCATGGTAACAAGCTTCGAGAGTTCCCTTGTTCTTTGAACCCCAAAGAGTCTTTCAGCCAATGCCCCATGGCTTAAAGCAAAATTCACTGCTGTCTCCAAACCGATGGGCTTGATACACATTACATTGTCTCCCGGTTTGGCGTCGCCGGGCGTTACCAGCCTGTTTTTGTTAACATGGCCGTAGCCTGTGCACACCCCAACAAGTGTGGATAATCCATCATAGGTTCCTGTGTGCCCAGTTACAATGGTTATTCCAATTTCGTCTGCAGCGTCGCAGGCTTGCTTCATGACCTTATGGAAGACTGATGCTTCAGTTGTTGGAGAACCCAGAAGATTGATGGTGCAGAACTCTGTTTTGGCTCCGAAAAGGGCAATGTCAGAGGCTACGTAGTTAATCAGAAGCCACCCGAACCACTCTTCAGGAACCCCAATGCACGGGTCTGTTGAAACAACAAGGTACTTGTCTTGGTCTATCAGGTGGACACCCGCGTCGAAACCAAGCTGAGGCGAAACAACAACCCTAGGGTCCTCTTTGATGCAGTTTAGCAGCTTTTTGAGGTCTTCGTTTGGGAGCTTCCCCATTTCACAGCCTCTTACAGGTAGATTTTCAGCACTTTACTTTTTCGCAGCAAATATATGACATAGACGCTTATCACAAGCTCAACTAGCATGTAGCCTCCATTGTAACCTGCAGAGTAAACTGCAGGATTCATGTCTCCAGCATAAATGGCAAAAAAGATTATGCCTGAAAAAAAGTGGGCAACGAATCGTCCAACTATGCCCAAAGTTACGCCAATAAATGGGCGGTTCTGGAAGAATCCCGCAAGCCCCAGCAACCCAAAAGCGACTGGGTAATCCAGCAGCACCTGTGCGGGATGAAAAATATACGGCGCAAGCGCAAACTGCACTACTCCGTACAGCGTAGCCGCAAATAACCCCACTTTTGGTCCTCTTCTGAGGGCTAGCCACAGAATCGGCACCATCGAAGCCGCAGTTACAGACCCTCCTTGTGGTAGACTAAAAATCTTGATGTAACTTAAAACTGTAGCAAGAGACACAAACACTACAATCTCTGCTAATATTTTTGTTGAAAACCTATGTTTACTTGTGTTCACTTCTTTTTCCCTCCGCCAGCATTACCTGGATCAGGTTCTCAGGGTCGACAACAAGCTAGTTGTCCTCTCAGCCGGGTTAACCCAGCTCCCCATGCACCTTACCCGCAATGAACCTGTTCTTCATATTTAAGCCTGACTAGCAACTTTCAGTTTGATATCCAACGTATGGAAAGTTACAAGAAACAAACAGGATATATGATATCAAGAATAACCATGTGGAGAAACACCTAGAGATGGTTGTCGATTTTGAAACTTGATAAGAAATATTCTGGCTTATTGACCGCGATAATAATGACAATAGCTTTGGATTCAGCGATGACTTTCACGATGATCTCGATAAATACTGGATGGACCACAGGGTTCCTTCACCGATTTGTGAACGGGTGGATAATCGGCTTTGCTGTAGCTTTCCCGACAAGCCTTTTAGCGTTTCCATTAGCGAGAAGAATAGTGAACATGTTAGTTTCAGAATAAACTACATTGAATAAATCAAATGAAACATTGGACAAACTGGGGCAACGGCAGCGTTTTTCTGATGTCAATCGAAGTAGTTTTGACCTCTGGTGGTTGCTAACCCATAATTGTTATAAACCGTTTTTCGGTTACTTCTTGATATGTCAAATAAAGTTCATTGTGCACACATCCTCGTAAAAACAGAAAAAGAAGTAAACACAGTTTTAGAACGGTTAAAGAAGGGAGAAAAGTTTTCAGCCATAGCTAAGGACGTTTCGATCTGTCCCTCCAAAAAACGTGGCGGAGACCTCGGAACATTTGGTCGCGGACAGATGGTGAAAGAATTCGAAAAAGTCGCCTTTGCACTCGATAAAGGACAAATTTCCTCAATAGTAAAAACCAAGTTTGGATATCACATAATCAAACGGCTTGAGTAGTACACAAGTAATCACTAACTTTCATTGGGTCATTTAGTCGTAACAAAAAAATAGCACTAAACTAACAGTTAGTAAAAGTAGGAAGTAGATTTTGATGACAGATTATAAAGTTAAAGCCCCAAACTTGGCTCCTCAGGGAGCATTGCTTGTTGAATGGGCAGCAAAACATATGCCTGTATTATCTCAAATTAGAAGCAGATTCGAAAAAGAAAAACCCTTAACAAACATCACTATCGGCGCATGTTTGCATGTAACCAAAGAAACAGCAGTTCTTGCAGAGACCCTCAAGGCAGGGGGAGCAACAGTTGCCCTTTGTGGGTCAAATCCTCTTTCTACCCAAGATGAAGTGGCGGCATACCTCGCCACGAAGGGAATAAACGTTTATGCTTGGCGCGATCAAACAACCGAAGAATACTTCTGGTGTATAAACAAGGTACTTGACTATAAGCCCCAAGTTACGCTAGACGACGGAGCCGATGTGGTGGGCATCCTTCACAAGGAAAGAACAGAACTTCTAAAGGATGTAATTGGTGGAACCGAAGAAACCACAACAGGAATCATCCGTCTAAGAGCCATGGAACAGGACGGCGCACTCAAGTATCCGATAATAGCCGTAAACGATGCATACACAAAATACCTGTTTGACAACCGATACGGCACCGGACAAAGCACAATAGACGGAATATTACGTGCCACAAGCATCTTGCTGGCTGCAAAAAATTTCGTTGTTGCAGGTTACGGATGGTGCGGACGAGGCTTAGCCATGAGAGCAAAAGGCATGGGCGCCAAAGTAGTAGTCACAGAAGTTGACCCAACAAAGGCTCTGGAGGCAGTAATGGACGGCTTCCAAGTGATGCCTATGGACAAGGCTGCAGAGATTGGAGATGTCTTCGTAACGCTTACAGGAAACAAGAGCGTTATCCGAAGAGAGCACATGCAGAAGATGAAGGATGGCGCTATAATCGCCAACAGCGGACACTTCAACGTTGAAATCAACATACCAGATTTGGAGAAAATGTCTTCTTCCAAGAGAACATTGCGACCAAATCTGGAAGAGTACACTCTGCAGGATGGACGGAAACTTCATTTGTTGGCTGAGGGCAGGCTGGTGAACCTTGCTGCGGCAGAGGGTCATCCGTCGGAGGTTATGGATATGTCATTTGCGAATCAAGCTTTGTCTGCTGAGTATCTGGTGAAAAATAGGGGGCTGGAAACGCGAGTTTACGGGGTTCCAAAGGAGATAGATGAGCTGGTGGCGGGTCTGAAGTTGAAGGCTATAAACGTGGAAATTGATGTGCTTACGGAAGAACAGAAGAAGTATTTGGTTACTTGGGACGCGGGAACTATCTGATTTGACAATAAAGCTTATAATGGGGTTTTAGATAGAGTTGGCTACATCGTGGTGAATAATAGAATGGTTAGTAAAGATCAAGCTATCGGATGGGTAATCTTTCTGGTCTGCGCTGTCGTCATTATTGGATACATTGTCACTCTCTTTGGTTATGAACAAATAATTCAGCCATACCTTGTTGACTTGGGATCAGTAGGTGACATTCAATTCTGGCTGATTGCGGTTCCAGTACTAATCGCTTTTGTCGCAGTCTTAGCGATAGGAGCATGGATTGGCTGGACAATGGGCACTACTCCGCCCCCAAGGCCAATCGAAGATATTGAATCCGAGAGCACAACCAAATAAAAAACAAAATCCCTGTTTTTTCCTTTTTCTTCATATTTTGGTAGTGTTTCCCATGAGTAAAGTTAGGGGAATAGTTCTTTGTGGCGGAAAAGGCACACGACTTAGACCTCTTACACACTATATTCAAAAAACCATGGTTCCCGTGGGAGTAAAACAGAAGCCGCTTCTAGAATATGTGGTTCGCCTATTCAAGTTTCACGGAATCAAAGACTTGGTTTTTCTGGTCAACTATAAGGCAGAGCAGATTAGGAATTACTTTGAGGATGGCTCCAGATTTGGTGTGAACATCTCCTACGTGGAGGATGATCCCACTTCAAAGGGAACTGGCGGCGCCGTGCTGACTGCCTACGATAAGGGCATGGTGAGTACAGAGGACACTTTGCTTGTGTATTACGGAGACATTATAACAAACATGAACCTCACAGACCTTCTGCAATACCACAAAAACAAGCAGGCTTGGAGCACTGTTGCGTTGTCTTCAGGCTTCAAAGTTAGAGTTGGCTTAGCAAATTTAGACAGTGACGCGAGGATTCTTGGATTTGAGGAGAAGCCAACTTTGGAGAAACCCGTGAGCGTGGGAATCTCCGTGTTGAATGGAGAACTGCTTGATGAGATGAAGCGCTTGAAGGGAGAGAAAACAGAATTAGATTTCATGGGTGAAGTGTTGCCTTATCTTCTAAAAGCTGGCAAACCAGTTTACGGCTATGTATCAAAGGCATTTTGGTATGATGTTCTCAGCACCGAAGCCTACGAGAAACTGGACCCGCAGCTGGTTGAGGACACCTTTAAGGAAATTTTGGGCTAAAAGGCGCCTCCGGTTTATGTCTCTTCATGTTAGCGTATCTGGGCGGCTGGTTCCTCTTTTTATTGTTTGCTCATAACTTTTATAAACCGTTGTTATTGTTAGTAGTTTGTTGCTGGTGATTCGTTGGAACCAAGTAGAAAACCTTTGAATGCTTTAACAAAACAGTTGAACAATTACGTGGCGATTGTCCTGAAGAACGGAATTGAATATAGAGGTACCATGGTTCGCTGTGACAGTCACATGAACTTGTTATTGGAGAAGGCTACCGAGCGGGTTAACGATCGGTTGAGTGCCAACTACGGAAGCATCCTCTTAAGAGGAAACAACATCCTGTACATCGGCGTCGATATTCCTCACGAAAAATGAGGCTAAACTTCTCCTGACGTGTTCAATCTTTTGTGCCGTTAACTTAGTTTTTGGTATTCTCTGTGACGTAGGTTACGGCATCTTTTAGCCTGTTTTTTAGTCCGTGTTTGCGTTGGAAAAAGGTTAGAACGTTTCGTAAATCTCTTTCTAGCAGTTCTTTTGCGTTTGGGTGTGTTGTGGGAACGTTTTGGGGCCAGTCTATTATGAGAATGTGCTGGTTTGGCTGGAGGATAATGTTGAATGGGCTGAGGTCTCCGTGGATGATGTGGGCGTCTTGGTAAGTTCTTCTTACGTTAACTAGTGTCTCGTTATATACAGCTTGTGCGTCTGGCAGTTCTGGGTAATGGTAAAGTTCTGCGCCTTCTATCATGTCCATGACCAAGACGTGACGGGTCTGCTTGATGGGCTCTGGAACCGCTACGCCTTTAGAATATAGTAGTTTCAGGGCGTTGTATTCTTTTTTGGCTGCGATTCTGGATCGGTGGTGCCAATCAGGTGTGTAACTGTAATTGACTGTGTAGTTTCGTTTGAGTTTGGTTTTTTTGAAGCTTGTTCGTCCTAGTCGATGAAATTTTAGTGCTACACGTTTTTCATTGGGTGTGAGGGCGTCATAGACGTCTGATTCTTTGCCTACGCCTAACGGTTTGCCGAAGGCTTCGATTATGTTTGCTTTCACTAGAGTGTTTATGGCTAGGGTGTCATATCCTGCTGTTGTGAGGCTGTAGCCCGTGTATTTTCCTCGCCAGCCTCTGAGTAAGCCCTTTTTTATGAGCAGTGGTAACCGATACTCTATTTCTGAGAGCGAAAGTTCTGCTTGTTTGTGGATGGCATCTTTTGGTGCATGTTCATAATTTTTCATTTGCTGTTCGATGGCTTGCAGTATCTGAAGGTCTTCAGGTTCAAGTTTACGAAAGGCTCGCACAGCAATATTAACGGCTGACATAATCAAACACCCTATGAGAAAAGAACCCTTAAAGCAGTTTACCACCAGTTTGAAAAATAACTTGAAACGAGTATACTATCAACGTCTCTGTTTAGCTTAGTGATATCGCTCGCATAATTCCTCTTTTTTAAAAGATTAAGCGTTAAATTTTAACCCCAACCCAAAGTTCTCCTTTAATTGTCTCTTCAATAGCTTTAGCTTGTGGCTCAAGCCTCAGCGCTTCTAAAACCACCACAAAGTCTTTCGTTTCCCCAAAACTTGTTTCACTTTTTCGAGTTCCTTTGGGATGTCAATTTTTTGTGGACATTTCTCCACGCATCTACGACATCCAATGCATATTGTCGCGTTTCCATTAGGATTGTTAAGGTCCACTTTCTTCTTTGAATTCTGCAGTTTTCTGTAAGCTATTCTTGTTTGAAACCGTCGAAAGCGGCTCGTTTCTAGAGAAACGTTGTTTAGACAAGCAAAATTTTGAGGAATATTGACGCCTTCGGGGCAGGGCATACAATAGCCACAAGCCGTGCATGGGACAATAATTCTTTTTCTATATGCTTCAGAAAGTCTTTCAATCACCATCTGGTCTTGGGGCGCCAAAGAGTTGATTCCAGAACGGTCAGCGCTTGCACAATTTTCTTGCACCATAGTTTTGGAGCCCATTCCGCTAAGAACAACTGAGATTTCAGCCTGATTCCACAAGAACTGAAGAGCCCAATCAACTGGAGTTCTCTTTTTTTCTGCTGAACTAATTATGTTCAAAAATTCCTGCGGAGGGTTTGCTAAGGTCCCCCCTTTTAGAGGTTCCATAACAACCACAGCAATGCCTTTGTTATGTGCGTAAGATAGTCCCTCTGTTGTTGCTTGAATACAGGTATCCATGTAGTTGTACTGGATTTGGGTAATATCCCATGGGTAATAATCAATTATTTCTTTGAATACCGGCAGGGTATCATGAAAAGAGAAGCCGATGCTGCGAATAAGTCCTTCATTCTTTGCTTTTTCCATTTTGTCGATTAGTCCAAGCCGTTTTAGTTTTTTGAATTGCCCCTGATCCAATGCATGAAACAAGTAGGCATCTACATAGTCTGTTTGGAGTCTTTTCATCTGAGTTTTTAGGTATTTGTCAAAATGCTTGGAATTACGAACCATTAACATTGGTAACTTGGTAACTAAATGCACTCTTTCTCTGTAGCCGTCCTTTAGTGCTTTCCCGACGATTTTTTCGCTATCGCCCAGATGATATAGCCATGCCGTGTCAATGTAGTTTATGCCTAGATTAATTCCGTAGCGGATTATCTCGATGGACTCGTCTGTCTTAGCTCTTAGTCTATTGATTCTTCTAGATGGTAGCCTCATACAGCCGAACCCTAGAGCTGAAACTTTCCAATCAAGAGAACCCATCTTACGATACTTCAATAGCCTTTGCTCCTAATCCCTAGAGTTAGTTTTAGTTATTTGTGAACATTAATTTGGCGGAATATTATTGTTGCTTGTTTTTGTGTCACTGTGAAGAAAAGTCTAGAATATGTAGTCTATATAGATTATGTGGTATCTGTATGTATTATCCGCTCAATTATTGAACCATGCAGAAAGCCAACAGCAATAGAAATGTTAGATAAACAAAATCGGAGGTGAGTAAGGAATGAAATGTTCTGACTGTAAATCGGAAATAAACGTAGAGGAAGATTGGGGCTATATGGTAAAGTACAGATGCGATGTCTGCAGAAGAGTAGAAACATTGTGGACCGTCTGCGTAACCGCGTGAATTCCCCATTAGAAAATTGTTTCTTTTACGCAAACTAAGGCATAATCAAGTTTTGGCTATTTCTTCGTTTTATCCAAATTTAATTGCCTTTTTAGAATCAAAATTGGTTTCCATTGTCCAGAAGTAGGCTTCACCTTTGCTATTTGGTCCCTTTCCCTTTATCTCGGTTAGCCAAACCCATTATGAGATAGATTATTCCATAGCAAAAAATGGAAGACCAACACCAACTGGAAAGTCTGAAGTTAACGATAAAATCAAAGACGAGCCCTAAAGGAAAAAAACTGATGCCCAACACAAAAAATGTTTGATATTTAGTTTCTTTTGTTTCTACAGCTTACGTTTTTTCAATAGAACCCGCGCTAATATGCCAATTACAATCAAAATACTCCAAATGCCTATAACAATCCAGACAAACGCGCCCATTTCATGTGCCTCAATTCTTCATCACCAATGTTGTATGTTTAAACATAAAAAATGTAGCCCGATTGTTTCCAAACCTTTGAAGACAAACGTATCCTCAAAACGCAAGGCAAAAACGAGGTTATAGTTCAATGATTTTGATAGACTCAAGTGACCTCTCAACCATCGCTTCTATGTCCAGCTTCTCCTCCGCCTTTAGGACATCTTCCATCTTCGCCTTTGTGGACGGCTGATAGGGAACTGCTGTGCATGCTCCCGCCCTCTTGCTCGAAGCTTCGTATGTTCCTATCTTTCGTGCGATTGCTTCAGTTTCTTGCTTGTCAAAACCCAGCAGGGGTCTATGAACAGGATACTCTTTTACAACAGAGTCCAGCACACGCAGATTAGTTAAGGTCTGGCTAGCCTGCTCGCCTATGGCTTCTCCAGTAACGATTCCTTCAGCCCTCAACTGTTCTGCCAGCCGTTCAGCTACTCGATACATCATGCGCTTACAGAGCAAGCACGAGTATTTCCTGTTGGTTTGCATGATTTGTTTCAGGTTTTCGCCGTGCTGAACCACGTAAACCTTTCTTGGGAACCCGATTGCCCAACCAAACAGCACCTCAGCAACATTCAATGCTCTCTGGGTTGTGGTTTCATCCGTGAAGGGAGTATTGTCGAAATAAACGAATACAACAGGGCTTCCTCGTTTCATAACCAGCCAGCACCCAACAGGCGAATCTATTCCTCCACTAAACAAGCCAACAAGCTTCGGCTGAACACCAAGAGGCATACCGCCAACAGCATCAATCACCTGCGAATAAACAAAAGCTTGGTCATCTCTAACCTCAACACCCAAAACCACGTCAGGATTACCCAAATCCACCCTCAAACCCAGCTTCTCACCGAACTCGTCAAGGACCCTTTGTCCCAGCAACTTGCGGACACCAGAGCTTGAGTAGCCCTGTTCTCCGACGCGTTTACATTTGACGGCAAAAGTGTTTCCAGCCTTCAACAGCCTGCCCGCCAATAACAGGCTCTTCTCGATCACTTCCTCAAGTTTAGAGGACGTTTCAGCTGCAGGAGAAACCGAGGAAATTCCGAAAACACGCGCCAGCTTGTCCGCCGCCTCTATCGCTGAAGATGTTTTCAGGTAGAATCTGCCGTGCCGACGAACAAGCTCACTGTAGGGAACGTTGTAATGCTTCAATGTTTGCTTCAGGTTTCTGGCAAGCCGCTTCTCGTAATATTTTCTGGTCCAAAGCTTTTTGAGCCAAATTTCTCCGCTGAAGCGAATGATAACGGAGTCGTAAACGGTGTTTAGGCTAGTTTCCACTTGGGTCCCTCAGCAGTATCCTCTATAACCAAACCTAACTCTTTCATTCTGGCTCTGATTCCATCTGACAAACCGTACTCTCCCTTCTTGCGCAGCTCCTCCCTCAAATCAAACAGAAGCTGCACCAGATCATCAACTATCTTCCCGCCAACATCCTTAGTCTTCTCTTGTTGGAAAAGACCCAAAGCTTTTCCAAGCTCCGAAAAACTGTCATAAACCTTTTCTAGAATCTCAGCGTTCACTTGTTTCTGTTCGTCCAGAAACCTGTTAATTTCTTTCGACATCTCAAAGATGGCAGCTAACGCCTGCGGAGTGTTAAAATCTTCATCCATAGCCTTCACAAATTCGCCTCTAAGCTTCTCCACGTTCTCGCCGAACTTTTGTTCTAGTTCATTGGGTTCTCGTTTCGCTGAAACTTTCTTTGTATCCTCTAAAGACTCCAAAGTATTATAGAGCCGCCTCAAGCTGGTTTCAGCGCCCTTGAGCCTTTCATCAGTGAAATCGATTTCGCTCCGGTAATGAGTAGACATCACGAAGAGTCTGATAGCCTCAGCAGAATACTTCTTTAACGCCTCCCGGACAGTGATGTAGTTCCCTAACGATTTCGCCATCTTTTTTCCATTAATCTTCAGAAAACCGGTATGCAGCCAATACTTAACAAAAGGCTTCTTTCCAGTCATAGCTTCACTCTGGGCAATCTCGTTTTCGTGATGGGGAAAAATCAGGTCCCGAGCCCCGCCGTGGATGTCAAACTGGCTTCCCAGATACTTCAAGCCCATAATCGCGCACTCGATGTGCCAGCCCGGAAAACCTGTGCCCCATGGACTCCACCACTTTAGAACTGTTTCCGGCGCAGCCCGTTTCCAAAGTGCAAAGTCCTTAGCGTTCCTTTTGTCCTTGTGAACCTCAAATCTGGAGCCCTCAAGCATCTCGTCAAGCTTGATTTTCGAGAGCTTTCCGTAATCGTCCAGTTTTGATACGTCAAAGAACACGTTTCCGTTAACCTCGTAGGCGTACCCCTTCTGTATCAGAGACTGGATTGCCTCAATCATTTCGAGGAGATGACCGGTGGCGCGGGGAGAAATGTCTGGACGTTTAACATCCAAAGCATCAATGTCTTTGTAATATTCTCTCATGTAAACTTCCACCAGCTGCATGGGCTCAACTTTTCGTTCTATTGCCCGTTTCACGATTTTGTCTTCAGCCGTGTCCATGGTTAGATGACCCACATCTGTGATGTTCTGGACGTAGAAGACTGAGTAGCCCTTAAACTCTAGCCAACGAACAATAACATCAAATGCGATGTATGTTCGGGCGTGACCTAGATGAGCCCAGTCATAGACGGTGGGTCCACAAACATACAAGCCCACATGCTTATCATGTAATGGCTTAAACTCTTCCATCTTTCCGCTCATTGTGTTGAAAACCCGCAAAACCATCATGTTCACCCATAAACGAAAACTTTTAACTTCTAATTATGACCAAGCCTCAAACAAAAACTTAGAGGTTACTCACGATTTAAGTCTAATCAAAAAAATAGCTAGCACGTTTCTTATGGCTAACAACGTTAACGCTGGAAATTCTGAAATCTTGTTTTCATAACAGAAAATAAGCTCTAAAAAAGGGGTTGAACCCTGAAAAAATGGGTTTTTTCGGGAGATTATGTGTCTAGATTTTGAATTCATTAAACCTAAATATCCTGAACCGAGCAACTCTATCAAAGAAGAGCCGAGCTACAGTAAAGATTGACGGAAGCATAGTGGTTGTTTGCCCAAATCCAAGATGCCAAAGGGGACTCGGAGAGCCTATTCTCTTGACTATCCTTTCTGTTATGCCGCCAAAACAGTACGAAGCTTGCCCCTACTGCTTTGCCAAACTGGAACAAGAAGCACCCATCGAACAAGAGGCTGTCACAGAACCAACAACCATTGTACAAGAAAAAGCAATAGAGACAGAAGAAGAGGAAACCGCAGTCAATCTATCATTAAATACGGTTCTAGAAAAGGTAATGGATTCAGGTCCCAGCTTCTTCAAGAAATTTAAAGCCTTGATTCCCAGACTAGCGGACTCAAAAAAGAGAAGAAAGGGAAAACAAAGGAGCCTCAAGCGGAACCCGTCGTCAAAGAAGAAAAAGCGCCAAAAGAAGAACCGAAAACAGAACCCATTGTCAAAAAAGAAGACCAAAAAGAGGCTTTTCAAACTGACTCATCAGGCAAAGAAGAAACCGCCAAAGAGGAGTCTAAAACCGAAGAATCTGCCAAAAAAGAAAGTGGGTCGTCAGGTTGCCCAGAAACTTTCGGATACTTGGCTAACCGACCCAAAGGCGTTCCCATCCCTCAAGGGTGCTTGATTTGGCCTAAAAATGGTGGACTGCGTGCTAAGCCCAAGAGAATACTAAACAAGCAAAAAATTTTTCTAGCAACTCACGTTTTTTAGTAAAGAAACTTTGAGAAAAGTCTACGTAAACGGAAAACAGACCGTTTTAGGCAGGAAAATTTCAAGAACAGTTTAAAAGCTTCTACCGGAAACAGTTTTATTCAATCGGAGAAACTGAAATTGTCTGAGGCGCCGCTTATCCCGTCTAAGGCCAATGTGACTAAATTGGGTGCAGTTCTTTTAGGGAAGCATGTTGCATGCGACGCCTACGAAGAGTCCCGACCAATACGGGTTGTTACTCACGCCCACGCTGACCACATGGTTGGGCTTGGAAAGAGCTTAAAGAACTGCGAATTATCAGTGATGACTCCAGCTACGATGGACCTGATAGATGCCCTGAAGGGTCCCCGCTGGTTAGCTAGGGGAACCGTGAAAACTCTTGATTACGGGGAACCCTTGACGTACGAGGATGAGACCCTGACTTTACATTATGCAGACCACATTTTGGGAACCGCTCAGGCGCTTGTTGAGGATAAGGAACAAACGCGGATACTATACACTAGTGACTTCAGGTTTTCCCGAACGCCATTCGTGGAAGCAGACATACTAGTTATGGAGGCAACTTACGGTGATCCTGTTCGCGTTAGACCCTTTAGTATGATGGTTGAAGGCATGCTTGTTTCGATGGTGGAACAGGGACTGAAACAGGGACCAGTCTACGTTTTTGGGTATCACGGCAAGCTCCAGAAAATGATGCGAATACTGTACGAGGCAAAAATAAAGACGCCCTTTATTGTTCCAGAACAGATTTTCAGGGTTTCAAAGGTTTATGAACGGCACGGAATGAAGCTTGGTAAACAGCTTCTTCCATTTGACGGCGAAGAGGCTCAATCAATGCTGACTCAAAATGAGCCGTCCGTCATCTTTTATCACTCGTATTCTCGAAAAAAAGTTGAAGGCAAAGCTTTGCAGATTCATGCGAGTGGCTGGGAGTTCAGAAAACCGTGCCGAAGGGTTGGAACAAACAAGTATGTGGTGGCTTTGAGTGACCACTCTGACTTTAATGAGCTGCTAGAATATGTTGAACGATGCAATCCAAGAATGGTCATAACCGACAAGCACCGCTCTGAGGCAGCCAACATCTTCGCCAAAGAAATCGAAAAACGACTAAAAATCCCCGCCAAAGCAGCTCCAATCTAGCAAGATATTAAAAAATTTATGTGTGAACGTTTTAGATTCTATAGTTAATTGTAGAATCAACCATTAGATTACTGGAAGAATGCTGTTACCCAAATTCTTATTATCCTGTCTAGCGAGAAACTGTGTTGTGGAAGTATCAGGTATGGAAGGTCCAACGATTAAGGGCGAATCCTTCAAAGAAATCGTCATAATGGAGCGAACCCGCTTCAAAACTGTGGATGATCTGGCGCGCTTCGCAAGCATCGCTGTGGGCGGAAAGACAACCGGAGTCTACTGGGCAAACGGGGTTGTCTTCATTTACTATCCCTTACCCACATCAACCGAAATCGCCGCAAAAGCTCTCATCGAAGAAAAGAAAGTTTACTGGGCATTCGTAAGTTACGCACTCATGCCCCAATACCGGCCGATAATCGAGACAAAAGAGAGAATCGTGGTACCTGTCATCGACATGTCCACCAGCAATCTGTTTCGAAAGGTTGCTGACTGGCTAAAAGAACAGCCCTAAGCCTTTCTTTGTTCAACTGTTTCTTCGCATCTCAAGTTTTGTTCTTTCGTTTCATGAATGACTCCAAGTACTGATCAAACTGTCCACACTTCTTCAAGTACATGCCATAGTTAACAAGGGCAGCCATACCACGAGCCGCATCCTCAGGAGAAAAGTAGGCAGGAATCCCAAACTTATCAAATCGTGAACGTATATGAAGAGCCATTTCAGTTTCTCCCACATCACAAGCAACAACAGACTTGGGGTATTTCTTACTCAGTTCTGCCACGCGGTCAACAAAATCCTCCTGAAGAGCTGGAAGATGATGCAAACCCAAAACGATGATGCCATCGATTTCGGGGTCCTCAAAAAGAATCCGTGTACCCTCCTCAAACATTTCAGAAGTCACAGAGCCAGTGAGGTCAACAGGATTCAAGTTAGTTGCAAAACGCGGAATCTTTCCTTCCTGCTTAAGTTTCTCAAATTTTGCTATAGTTTCTTCAGAAAACTTCTTCACGTTAAGTCCCTGAGTCACACACTCGTCAACAGCCATGATTCCAGGTCCACCCGCATCCGTTATTATCGCAATATTGTTCCCTGCAACCGGAGGCTGAAAAGCCAATGCTTTACCCATATCAAAAAACTCTTCAAGGTCACTCGCCCTTAAAACGCCAACCTGTTTGAAGGCACTGGAATAGATTTTGTCAGAACCAGCAATTGATCCTGTGTGGGAGGCAGCTGCGCGGGCTCCCGCCTCTGACCGTCCCACTTTCAAAGCAACAATAGGCTTCTTTGGAGTAACTTTTCGGGCAACTTCCATGAACTCTCTTCCATTGTCTATGCTCTCAGCGTAGAAGAGAATAACCTGCGTTTTGGGATCATGCAAAAGGTAAGCGAGCATCTCCGACGCAGTAACGTCCGCATTGTTTCCAAAGCTTACAAACTTGCTCACACCCATCTGTTTACCCGACAGGTAATCTAAGGCGGCAGCGCCGAAGGCGCCACTCTGGGTCACTATGGCTATGGGACCTGGTCTTGGTCTGGGTGTGGCAACAACTTCATCTCCTGTAGTGAGGATTTTTGTTTCGGGAAGAAACAGCATGTCAACTCCAGTTTTGGAGTCGTAGACGCCTAAGCAGTTGGGACCGAGAACGCGGATTCCAGCCTTTTTGGCGATCGCGGTTACCTCTTCTTCTAGTTTGTGGTTTCCAACCTCACTAAATCCAGAGGTGATTATTACAGCCGCTTTCACTCCCTTTTTGGCGATTTCCTGCATAACTTTTGGAACGATTTTGGCTGGAACTACTATAACTGCTAAATCAACCTCGTCGTTTATGTCCAGAATTGAGGGGTAACAGGGGAAGCCTTGGATGGTTTTTTCGTTGGGGTTAACTGGGTACAGTTTTGCTTTGAAGAGGTTTCTTTGCTTGTTGATTACGAAGTTTTTGAAGATAACGTGCCCTGCTTTCATGGTTCTGCGAGAAGCACCTATTACTGCAACTGCTTTCGGCTCAAAGAAAGTATGCATCTGCTCCACGGTCATGTCCATTTTTCTCTGCTCCTTAACACGTAAATTTGAGGTTACTAAATCATTTGCGTTTTGGGTCTTATAATTACTATTGGTCGGTGTTTCACGCTGTCAAGCATCTTCCAAGTAACGCCTGTCAAGGGGGTGTTGAATGTTTTTGCCATGTCCCAAACCGTTCGACCCGCTCCAACCCCACGGGTTCGATTAGCTATTCTAGCAATCTCGAGGGCTTCCTCGGTTGTTATTTGAGGTCCAGATATTGCCAATGGAGTTGCTCTTTTCTTTAATTTAAGAGACCTGCCAGCCACATATGCTAGGACGCCTCCAAGAGAATGTATTCCTTTTATGGGTTTTGGGCGAGGAGTAAAATGGAATCCCTTACTGGAATAAGTTTTGTCTGTGTCCACGATAGCAACGGTTACACGTTTTCCAAGTTCAGTTTCTATTCGCTCCCGCATTTCATGGGCAATCTCTTGCGCGTTTTCCAATGGAAGACTGACATAGGAGTGGGGAATGTTGCTTCCGTCGATGGCGCCCTCTGACCCGTGCATCAGGGCTTGCAAAAAACCGCTCCGTTCCAAGGCTAGCTGCTTGTGAAGACTCCCCTCTTCAGACGGATATGACCTAAGAAAATCGATAGTTTTCTTTCTCAGGTGACATACGGGACCTAGAATGTAAGGCCATACAAGTCGCATCCAGTATTTGGCAATGAAATGTGCAAGCCTGCTTGGTTCAACATTTTTCTCGTCAATTAGGTTGCCCAGTGCTGTGGAGACGGCTTTTTCAGAGACGGTTACAAAATCGCCGTCCTCTACTATGTTTTCTATGGCTTCAATTATATCTCGGGCGTAATCGTCTCTTGGCTTCCAGTATCGGGATTCAACTGCAACCGCCTTGTATCTGCCAGCCACTTTACATCACGAGTAACGTCTATTGTAACATCTTCTAAGGTTTACTCGAAATAAATAGGTAACATTTTGTAGGAAGATTACATCTCTGAATACAAGCGTGAGAGGAGACGAGCTGAAATGCCCACAAAAGATGATGAACAAAGCGTGAACATTTTCGATCTCCTCTCAGAAGAAGCTCCTGAACATGAAGAAGTGGAGAAACCGAAGAGCCGTCGTGCTGAGTTTCTAGCGCCAATGGGAGTCAAGGACCTCTTCGAAGAGGGAAGCATCAGTATTGATATGAGAACCTGCAGGGGAATAGAGTGCAACTTGTGCGTAAAAGCCTGCCCCACCAATGCGTTGTACTGGAAAGTTGGAGAGATCGGAATCATAGAAGACCTGTGCATCTACTGCACTGCATGTGTATCAAACTGTTGTGTAGACAACTGCATCCGCGTTACCAGAAAGCGTCCAGACGGCACAACCGAAAGCTTCAGCACCCCAAAAGAGGTTTCAACACTACTTTGCAACATCAACTCCAAAAAAAGAAAAGACAGAGTAAAGTCGCTCTATCCAACCATCGAGGAATATCTTGAGCGCCACGGAAAGTAAACAGCACAGCTTTTAGTCGCTGCTACTCGAGTGTTTGTTCGAAAACTTTATGTTCCATAAGTGACCACAAAAAGTTTCTGGGAGGCGTTATCATTGGTTGAACTAAAATGGAAAGCAATTATTGAAGCCGCAGTGAAAGTTGAAGAGCAATCCATTGCCCTTTACAGCATGGCACTAGAAAATGCCAAATATCCATCATCCAAAGTTTTCCTCAAACAACTGGTAGAAGAAGAAAAAGGACACAAAAGTAAGCTTGAAGCGATAATGAATGACCAAACGAAGATTTCTGAGCTGGGTTCCCACGGCGGTGCAATTCAAGACCTCAAAATAATTGACATGCTGCAGGACACTCCTTTGTCTAAGGATGCAGATTACGAGACCATACTTGTTTACGCGGCGAAACGAGAAAAAAGCACCTATGACTACTACAAAACATTGGCTCTAGGACTAAAAGGAACAAAGATGGGCGAAGTATTCTCTAAACTGGCACAAGAAGAGCTGTCGCACAAGAACAATCTTGAAAAAGAATACGACGACTGCGTACTAACAGAAAACTAATCAAACCTGTGGATTTATTTACGCCAGAGTTTATGCGCTGCCATTTCAGCGTCTGAATGTTTGCCTGTTACTTTATTACTTCAGTTGTTACGCCGTCTATGCTGACAGTTGTTTCTTCGTTGTTTTTCATGTTCCTGAACGTGATTTTGTAGACTGGATTGTAGATTATAGCATGTTCCGTGACATGAAACAGCTCATTATCGATTGTGTCCATGTCTGCTGGCCTTTTTATGAGCTTGGTTTTAGCCATCAATAGTATCTCTCGCTTAGAAATCGTTACCTTTTCAGCCTTATTTCCGAACTCTTTCAATATTTTTTTGGGGTTATCTTCGGAGGGGGCGATGGGAACCTGATCTGGCAAGATTTCGTGCCCAGTCTTGTCGAGGATGAAATACGTTTTATCTTCATAGAAAGACCATTCTTGACCTTCAAGTCTGACAACCTTGCGAAACTGTTCAGGATTAGTATCGGGAATAGTTGCCATTTGAGGTTTGAATGATTCACCTAGAATCTTAACTTCTTTAGCTTTCTCGGCAACCTCGATGGTGTAAACTTTCTTCGTATAATATTCGATTCGGTATTTTGCGTCAACAAGAACGTAGGGTTCATAATGCTTGTCAACCGAAACTACCTGAATATCTTCGGGTTTAGGTTTTGAGAAACGTTTAACGAACAGTTCATTCTTCATTTCTTCTGATTTCTATTTTAGCGTAGCAGCGTCTACCCTAGATTTGTAGACTATAACCTTCTTTCGTGCAATATTTTCGGGAACCTGTGGAATCGAAATCAAAGGTAACACCTAACGAAACATGATAAAAGAAAACTTGTGCTAATTAATCATTTATGGATTCACTCTCTACATTCAATATAGTTAGTAGCCAATCACTTTTTCAATGCGCTTTTCAAGGAAAACTGGAAACATCCTACGTGTTCAGGTCTACATTGGACAAGTTCACGGAGACTCAAAGAATAGATTTCTCAAGTCTGCTTTTTTCTTCACTCGCTATTATGTGAGCTCTTCGAATCGGCTCAGGTAATCGATATTTCCTCGTACATTCCATAGCAATCTCTGTTGCTCTCTTCAAAGACACCTTATGACCAACGCTAACGTAAACCGGCTTTGGTCCCTGTTTTGTGACAACCTCAGCACCAATGACCTCTCTCTTATCCTTAAGGAGTGCAACCCGTCCACTCTCGCCAACTTGTTCCACTTTGCCGCACAACAGACTCTTCGCCACGCCAACAGTCGGTTTATCCAGAATCAAACCCAGATGCGAAGCAAACCCCAAACCATATGGATGAGCGAATCCTTGTCCGTCAACCAGAAAAACGTCCGGTTTTATGTGAAGCATTTTTATCGCTGAATAGGCTGGCGGGATTTCCCTGAAGGACAAAAGGGTGGGTACGTAAGGAAAACAGGTTTTAACTTGGGCTACTTGAAACTCAACTTGAGATAGAGTGCTGAAGTCTAGGACAGCCACTGCACCAACAGATGAATCTTTCAGATATGCGACATCCACCCCAGCTACGTAATCAACCGTCTCAGCACGGTATCCTCAAAGAGGAGCTTCTTGGATAGGCGGCGCTGCATCTGATGGGCTTTTTTGACAGAAAACTTTGGACTAAGCTTAACTTGCAACTCCCATTTTAACCCCAAACTGCTTTGGTTTCGGGCTTCAGTCTCTAGTTTCCTTTTCAATTGTCTTCTCTAACTTTGAAATGGAGCGTTCTAGGGCGCTTCTTCGAACTTCGATGGTGATGTCGCCTCGGGTGATTTCGATGAGGTGCCTAGCAACGTCGCCTTTTCGTCTAAGACCCTTAATAATTATGTATGCGTCATCCAGAGCCGTCAGTTCGGAGTAGATTTGTTCCATTATCTCTAGACATTTCTCAGATGTCTCCACATGTCCTTTCCGAATCAAATTAAGCGCTCTACGCCTAAGTTCTCCAATCACGTCCCCCAACGACAACACATAAGGAGTCATGGGAACATCGATTTCTTGTGGAGTAACAAAACGGTCTTCCTGAATCAACGTAAGCAAAATATGCGCTTCAGCATGTTCTTCAAAGGCGGCTCCAACAGAACCACAGTAAAGCAGGTATGGATAATTTTTTGCAGTTTCTCGAAGCGTAACAAAAAGCTGTTTTGCTTCTTTGAGCATGGCTTTAGCGTCATCAAATCTTTCTTGGTGAGTAACTTGTATTGCCTGTTTAGAGAGACGTGTAGCCCTTCGCATGTCCCTCTGAACCTCTTCCCGCACTTCCTCTCTTACACTCAACTCTTCCTGAATCTTTTCCAGAATAGCTTTCAACGACATAAATTTCACAGCCAGAAACACTTCAAAATGAAGCTTATGCTAACTTAATAGCCTTTTCCAAGCGGCTAAGCAGAACCACTCGGCTGTTTGGCGCCTCATCCAACTGGTTGTAGCCCATTTCCGTGGATATCTGAGCTGCGAAGTCTTTGATTTCACGGTGAGTCGGCATGTTACTGTAGTCCATGCGTATTCTCGAAAAGCCCACATGCATGTAAGCTTTAGGTTCCAAGTAGGTTGGATTAGCCTTTCTGACGAGTTGAGCAAAAAGTTTGGGATACTCCAGATTCAGATGCCTTGCCAAAGTAAATCTGATTACCGTGGGACACTTGAAGCTGGGAAGCAACTCTAAGGTTTCGTTAAGTTTTTCCCAAGCATCTGGAACATGGGGATGGCAAACCTGAGAGAACTTTTTCTTATCAAAAGCTGAGACTGAAATGTATAGTTGGGTGGGTTCCTCGCTTAGATTGGAGAGCGTTTCTGGAACAGTTCCGTTAGAGACTAAAAATGTGGTGAAGCCTCGCCTGTGAAAGCCCTTGATTAACCCGTCTAGATGGGGATAGATGGTGGGTTCTCCTGTAAGGCTTATGGCTGCATGCTTTGGTGTGACCGCTTCTAAGCGTTTATTTTGGTCGGCGTTGGGGGTTGCTTTGTATCCTGTCAATATCCGTTTCTGCTCTCTGATGCATCCGTCAATTATTGTTTCAGGGGCATCCCATTCTGGCAGTCTGGTTTCGTCCCATCGTAAGTCGTGGTCTCCGCTCTGGGCACGCCAACAGAAAACGCAACTCAGGGTACAATGAAAAAGTGAGGGGGTCATCTGGAGGCACCGGTGGCTCTTTATTCCATAAAATTTCTGTTTGTAGCAGGTTCTGTCTTGAACTATGCTGTTGTAGAGCCATCTGCACCGTTTTACTGCCGAGTGGTTTCCAACCAAATGATACTTTTGCCTCAGTAACATGCGAATAATTTCGTCGGGAACCAAAGATTGCAATATTTCAGCCTGCCAATTTGTTAGAAGGATAAAGATTAAATCGTTTTATATAAATGTTTACCTAAGATTTATATACATTTTAAAATAATTATTATGTATAGAGACGATTAAGATGCCCCGACCAATCAAACCAATCAACGATTCAACCCTCAAGAACTGGCTAGAAACAAACTTCAAGAGTAAAGCCACAAGAAACGTCTACACCTCTGCCATGAGAGCCTTCAAAAGAAATTTGGGCATCAACGACTTAGGAGATTACTTACAGGGAAAACCGGACGTTGATACAGACCTAAGAACATTCCTTAGATCACTAGATGGAAGACCCTCAAGGACCATATCCAGCTACGTCTCAGCCGTCAAAGTTTTTCTGGCTGACCACGAAATTGAGGTGAATGCTAACAACTGGAAAAAACTACGCCGAAGAGGATTCATGCCTAAACGGATAAAAGCGGAAACACGCGACCGAAAGCCCACAAAGGCACAACTGAAAAAGATAATCAGCTACTCCGCAGACATCAAAGCACAAGCTCTGTTTCTGTTCCTAGCTTCTTCAGGCGCCAGAATCGGCGAAACATTGAAGTTAGAGGTAGCAGATTTTGACCTCGAAGCAGACCCTCCCAGAGCCTTCATCAGGGGAGAAACAACAAAGTCGGGAGTCGGAGAAAGAACAGTCTACATGAGTTATGAAGCAAGAGATGCCTTGAAAAATTGGTTAGCTGTCAAAGATTCAACGATGCGCAGAGACGGAAAAGGAAGCTATGAAAGCCCATTGATGTTTCCGTTTTCTCATGCAACCGCTCTCATCGCATGGGATAATGCATGTTCAAAAGCTGGACTCGACCAAACTGACAGAAGGACCGGAAGAAAACTTTACCATATTCACAGCCTCCGAAAGTTCTTCAGGTCTGAAATAGGATTAGACACAGATTTAATCCATGCGCTAATGGGGCACTCAGCTTACCTAGACGATGCTTCTGTAAGATTGAACGAAAAACAGATTGCAGAAAGCTACAAAAAAAACATTGAACGCGTAAGCATCAACGCAGTCGAAGACCTTGAACTGCGAAAAGAGATGCGGGCAAAATCCAGCGAAATCCAGGAGTTGAAAGATAAACTGTCAAGAATAGAAACCTCTCGTGATGGTCTCGTAATTCTATTAAAACGTGTTGAAGAACTGGAAAAGAAGCTCAGAAGTTAAAAAAATCAGGTCAGTATCGGATGAGATTCGTGAAGTGCTAGACAAATCGATTTCGTCTATTGAGGATGAAATTGTTAGAGTCATGGAAGATAAAGAATCTTCAAAATCTGCAATCTCGGACTCGCCTTCAACCTCGATTGACGAAGAGCCTCTATTAATCTTTGGAGGCTGAAAATTGTCAAATAGCCGTCTCCTTCCTTCCTCAATTCTCCTTTCCCTTAAGAGCTCAGCAGACATCCTGAGAACCTTTCTAAACGCCTCAGATTTGTTAGAACACCATCCCATATCCAGAGAGTCTAACAGATAATTGAAGTCTTTGAGCTCTGTGTCGTCTAACCTCGTTATAACAACATGAAGGCGGTCCCTAACCAAGGTAAACACCAAAAGAGCTTAGATTCAAACTCCTTTTAACAATTGTGTCAACCTAAAGGAAAATCGCTTCTCTCTGTCTCTCTCCTACCCCTTTTATACATTATATAATATATCCCCCCTGATTTTCTCGCGCAAAGAGAGAGAGGAGACTTTTCAACAATAAATCACACAAAATCTCTTACTTTATGTGAATGGATTTCCTGAGGAAAGGTTTAGAAGATTAAGTTAGTGATGAATTTTGGCCAGACTTGAAGAATCTAGAGATACCTCTGAAACTCTTTTGGTATTATCTTATCATTGTATTCCATGAGAAAAAAGTTTATTGTACTTATTTGTTGGCGTTCTAGGATAGCTGCCTTTTTATCTTAAAAACAATAACTGAATGTTTAGGTAACATTCGCTTCTTAAAGGAAGACTATTGGTCATGAAAAAAAATAAACACGAGAAACTAATGCTGGTTAATCAACAACCTCTATTTTTTAAGGTTCTTTGTGAATTTGAAGATTCAACGATGACCATTCACACTTTCAAAAAGCAAATAGAAAAAACAAGAAACACAGTCCATCAGGGAAAAAACTGGTGATATCTCCACGTAGATGTTGATGTTATCGATTTTAATCGCTATTTAGTAAATACTCGTTTTACATTCACACTTTGTCGATAGCATTCAATCGTTCAAATATGTTGACCCTTAACTGGAGTTTCCCTCTGTGGGTTGTAACATAGGCGTTCTCAACTTGGATAGTGTCTCCCACAGCAAATGTGTCTAATTGATGGTTCCACAAAGGAATGTAAATAAATCCAGTTTCATCTTCGATTTTTACGTTCGCTACGCTGTTTAATTCTCCTAACCTATTGGAGACGAATCTCTTATTTGGAATCTCAATTACCTTTGCCTTTAATTTAATTCGCTTCATTCCATGCTTCAAATCTTTAATCCGTGGGTGTTTTACTTTAATTCTCTTGACTATTTTTGTTCTCAACTCCTCTTTTAGAACAAATTCTTTGAGTTTGTTGGTTTTTTCGAGGATGTGTTTAGGTATGGGTAATTGTGCGACAACGTTGGAACCTTTGGTTATGAGAAAATTGGCATTATCTCGTGTTTTTTTACGGCATTTAATGGAAAGGCTTTCACAGGTAGATTCTTGGCGTTCCCAAGCTTCAACGAAGCTATTAATAAAATCGTTCAAATCAATTCCATACTTCATTGAAATAAGCGCAAGAGACTCAAGAGCTTTGTATTCAGCATTGTTCTGATGCTTGGAACTGGGACGACCTCGTTTCTCAGACATATTAATTAGCATTTGATGTGTCCCTTTTCCGAGGTTACATATGAACCTATTTAAGGGTACCTAAAATGGGTTCTGTCAAGTCTTCGGTTGCTTGACTCTTTCTTTTGGTCTGTCAAAAATCGGTTGCTGACTCAATGGAGAAATGCATATCAACTTTGAATCTCTATGGATAAATGTGTGAGCGATTATGCTAGTAAAAGACGGTGTTACTTGGGATATGATTATTAAAAGAGGGGAAGGGTTCATTTACAACGATTTTGGTACGCAATTTAGGTGGAATCTGCCTGATTTTAATAAACTGCACAAAGCCTCTTGTCGATGTGTTAGGAGAATGACATATGTTAGTGAAGGAAAACTTATCAAATATTTTTTCAAGACTAGAGAAGAAGCCATTGATTGGCTTTTGAAGAATAGAAAGGAAGATGGTTACGTTTTATGTAAGATTTGCTGTCCCTAATCGGAGCTAGCATTTTGAATTAGTGTAAGCCACTTGTTTTTCCTTCTATTTTGATTCCGCATGCTTCTGCAGGAGTTTTTCCGTCTAGTCCTTCGTGTTCTCGTATGTAGTTGTGGTAGATTTGGTATCCTTTGAGTATTGGTGTGTCTTTTCGTTTGAGTCATCATTGTTTTTTCTCGCTGTCTAATCTCACCGTTTAATCGTTCCATCTTGTTGTTATTGTGGTCTCCCTTGAGTTTGATGTGTCGAATGTGCTTTGTTCGTGGATTGCGTTGAGTCCAGTACTCTTTTTTGTATGCGTCATGATACGCAGGGAGTCCATCTGTTATTATTGTCATGGGCTTTTTCCTGTAACCTTCTTTGCTAGTTGGAAGATTTTTCTTGCATCGTGCTTGAATTTTGTTTCTGCAACTTCTTGAGCAATTATCTAGAAGTAACTAGTGACTTGACTTGATTAGTCTCAAGAAATTCTGCGCTCGCACGTTCTTTCATGGATATATCATGTTATGATGATTGTTGTTTGAACTTTTTCCACCTTTCTTGCAGACATGGTGACTTTTTTCATCGGTTTATTACTTCAAAAGGAGAAAATGGAATTTCTAGCAGGAAAACCAGTTAAGAACTTTTTTTTGTGACATTTTTAAAGAATCTCCATAATCACTATTCTTTACTATAGGGTCGTTTTGGTACATTTTGAAAAGAGAAAAAACTGAAAGAAAGGCACTGGCTACTGTTATAATGGGTATTTTAGTGTCTTTTAAGTGAGGTATTATTCTTGAATCTCTTCGATATGGGTGTTGGTTGGAGTCATGAACTGAGTTGACTAGCAAAAACTCACTTTTGAGGTGATTGAATTCCTTTCTGCTGAAAACTTTAATCATGATTGCATCAAGCCCATCAAAAAAGTCAATTGGGCTGATGTAATTGCCCAGACTTTCCATCTCTTCAGTGAATGCTTGTTGAAAAAAGCTAGCGGAGGGAATTTTATTGTGTTTTTTAGAAACATGTCTGAGGTAACTTTCTGGGTTGTTATGCCATCTTGGGAATTCAATCCAGTCGTAAGTAACCACAGGGATGCCTTTTTCAATCTCTTGATAAATGCTCATAATCAACATTTTGAGCTCATCTAAATCTATTCGTGATTCCAGCGCTTTCATCAATTGTTCGATTGCTATATCATCGATGTATATCCTATGGAACTGTTTACCAACACCTTTCTGCATGCAACTTTTCCAAAAAGGTCCCCCTACCCTTTTTTCGTCAAGCAGGTCAGTGTTTTCAAAAATTATTACACAAGAATCTCCTCTTATCGATGATGACAATATTTTTCTACGAAGTCGCTTTGTTCTTTTAGCCTTGAATTCTTTGTTTATATGTCCGAAATCTTTTGCTTCATCGACTATTTTTGAAGGGATGGGCATAATCGGCAATCGGTTGTTTGCAGACTGATTATCTAATGTCGCTTTGGCTCTTTTCAGAAATTGGGAATCATCGATTTTTTTCAGGCGCTTTTTCAAGTCTGCTGTTATCGCTTTAGCAAGAGCGAACGATAACTGACACGGGACAGCGTTGCCTATGAGTTTGTACCTGTTCGTTAACCTGCGCCCAAGGAGTTGGAAATCGACAGGAAATCCTTGTATACATGCGACTTCTCTGACTGTAGGTTGTCGATAAACCCTTCTTAAGTTGCCATGGTATTCTACCGTTTTTTCTGTGGGCAGTATCAACGACTCTCTGGATGCGGCATTGTATGTGGCCATTATCGTTCTAGCGGGTGCATCAAAATTTTCAGGAAGATGCATTCGACCATACTGTATGTGCCGCCTTTTAAGATGTCGCATTTCTTCCCAATACATTGGGTGAAGAGAAGAATCATAATGGTGGTCTTTTATGTCTTCTTTACTGACTTTATGATGTGGATAATTCGGGTCACTGACTAAGCCTTTCTTGTTAGGTTGTTTTAGTGTATCTTCAAATTTGCAAATAATACCCCTCAAGCTAATGTCCTTTTTTGGGCCTACTTTTAATAGATTGAGAATTCTCAAGGGAAAGTCACCTGCAATGAATCTCTTCCTGTTTTGATGTGCCCCAAAATCAGAAGCCACCAATACTCTGCCTTTAGGTATTTTTAGTGAATTTCCTTTCAAACCAAATTCGGTGGCCTTTTTTTTGGAAATACCTAATTTTTTATAAGAGATTTGCCAACCCTTTTCTTTTGAGCCTGAACATTCTTTTTCCAGTGCATGTTCAATCCGTGGCACATTTTCCATCAGCCAATATTTTGGTTCAAAAATCGCTACAAAAAGCAGGTGTCTTCGGACTAAAATCATACCTTTTTCGAAATCACCTTTTCCCCCTTTCTTTGCATACGAAAATTCTGTGCATGGAGGGCTTCCAATCAAAACGTCTATTTTCCCATATTTTGCTTCCAACTCTTTTTTTAGTGAAAAGACTTTATCGGCGTCAAAATCCAAAAGGTCGATGTTCCTAGTCTCACCTAATCCGTTTATTTCGTGAGTTTTGCAGGCTGTTTTCCAATTATCCACCCCAAGAACAACATCAAATCCTGCCTGATGAAAACCTAGACTGAAACCTCCGGCTCCACAAAAGAGGTCCACAACGGTAAGACCATGTTTTTTATCATCCATTGCAGTTGCTCCTAATGTGGTAATCCGCGTATCTCCTAGTATTACGGTCTTTTTATATCCTTTATTGAACATTGTTTTATCCATGGTAACCGTGGAAAATAATTTTTCTGAAAAGATAGTGTGCTGGTATAGAAACTTTGGTAGATTAGATTTACTGTGGAGGAAAACAACAAATCCATATGAAATTTTGATAGCCGAGATGATGCTTCAAAAGACCCATGCTGTTGAGCAAGTCCTACCAGTTTACAAAGTGTTTCTAGTAAAATACCCAAACATCGAGAGCTTATCTGAAGCAGAAGAAATCGAAATAAAAAAAATCATTTGTTCGTTAGGATTACAGAACGTTCGTTCTCGAAGGTTTAAACAATTAGGTGTAATTCTGAAGGAGGAATTCGAAGGCAAGGTTCCCAACGAATACAGTGAATTGGTTTGTCTTCCAGGGGTGGGAGAGTATATCGCTAATGCTGTTTTGTGCATGGCTTTCAACAAAAGTACAGTTATGGTCGATTCAAATTTTGGTCGTGTTTTAGGAAGGATTTACGATGGTAAAGAAGATTATCCACCTTCAAAGAATAAAACGTGGAAGATTGCTAAAATTTTAATCCCTAAAAACAACTGTAGGGAGTTCAATCTTGGGATTATTGATTTAGGCGCCCTTATTTGTACTCCTAAGAATCCTAAATGTGAGCTTTGCCCTTTCAGCGAAAACTGCATTTATGTAACATTACGAACGCATAGCAACACTAAAATTAAAAACGTAACGCTATGATGTTTGAGGACGAACATCTGTACTGGATATTTGCGTTTAAAGAATATACCGACTTTTCGCTTGGAAACAAAGAGAGCCTTTTTGGACGTCTCAGGAAAAATGGGAAATGGTACATCGGAAACCGAACTCAAAACAGGAAGCGCATAAAGAAAGGCGATAGAGTAATTTTTTATCAAACAGGAGAAGAGGGATTAAGATTTGTTGGTAATGCTGTCATAGAGAGCTCATTACAACAACCGGAAAAATGTGATTTATTCTCATTCGTGATTATGTCTGAAATTAAACTGTGGGAAAAAGAAATAGATGTTCGAGAGGTGGAGACAAGATTGTCATTTCAAAAAAGTGAGACTCCTTTACAGTATTATTTTCAAATGGCGATTAGACGAATTACTGAACAAGATTACTACAGCATGATGCGCGAATCAAAGCAAATTTCACAAAAAAGAAAAATATAATTTTGAAGATTGTTGGAAAAGAACTTTCTAGCCTACGTCGATAGAAATGTTTGTTATGCGCCCTTTTTGGCTACTAGAATCGCGTTTACGATTCCGTTTTGTCCAGGGCGGGATGTTACGCGTGCTGTTCCCAATGATGTTGCGATTATGGTTCCTTTTGTGATTACGCCTCGTCTGTTGTAGTCCACGTTTGCTGGGTTCTCTATTACTCGAAGTATCTCTACTTTTGAGGTTTTTCCAGAAGCATCAGAGATGTTTGCCTCGTTCACTGATAGTAGTCGAATCTTTTCGTTACCTCCATGCTTCCGCATGATTTTGCTCTTGTTTTTGCCCAGTGCAGTTTCTGCTGGGAAGAAGCCCGTTTCATATCTTCTTTTCTTTCGGTTTAATATTTTTCTTCCGCCAGAATCTTTGCGTTTATGTTGATCTCCGTGCCATACTGACAAGCTTACATCATCTCATAATTATTTATGGACTAGCAAAACTTGACATATAAGCGTATCTTGTTTCTTCGAGCCATAACAACATCTATAGCCTCTTCGTGAAAAGCATAAACAAAAAACATCCTTAAAGTCGTTCTATACGCATGCAAGACGTTTTTCATATAGATGTGGTAGCGTCTTGATCCTTTGTTCTGACTTAACAGAGGTTTTAAAAGCGGGACCAGGTCTCACTAATAGCACAAACTAAGGAGAATCTAGAAATGAGCAATAAATCTAGCGGATCGAACATAATATTTGTAGGAAGAAAACTTCCCATGGATTATGTGTTAGCTATCGTAACTGCTTTCAGCGAATCTGAAGTAAAAGAGGTTATCGTGAAAGCAAGAGGACGATCTATAACAACAGCAGTCGATGCAGTTGAAATAGCAAGACGAAAATTCGTGAAAGAAACGATAGTAGACAACATCACCATCGGAACCGAAGAGATGCCACCACGGGACGGAGAAAGCAACGCGAGGAATATTTCATCAATCGAAATCACATTAAAACGAACTTAGCCGACAACAACCTCAACATAGTTTCTACAGCGTGATTATCCTTCACATTCTTTCTAAAGGATTGAATCTGAGGGCAATCTACGCTTTTAGTATTCAAGATGTCGCGCGCAAAATCTATACTTAACTTATTTGGTATTTAACAATTATACGCTCAATAATGTGTGCATTTGGTTTGGGTTAAATTTAGCACGTTCAAAAAGAGAGGATTTGCGGGATAAAGTGGCGGGCGATGTCTCCAGTATGAGCCAGAATTACCTCTTCAACCATAATTAAATAGATTAACTGGTATAGAAATTAGGTAATTAATTGTTTTCCTTTCTTATGTTAATCCAATAAAAAGCGTTTGAGAAAGAAACAGTCAAGTCTCTGTTTTGCGTAGGTTTTCAGTGTTTATTCAACGATATTTTTACTTCACCGTAGTATAGACACGAACATTAATAAAAACTTAAGTCACATTTAAATCGCTGTAATAAAAACTACGTGGTGCTGAACGAGGTGTACGTTGTGGTTTACAAAAAAATTGTTAAAATGATCCCCGTTGAAAAACGAGGAACACTTTCAGATAAACTCCTAAACTACTTGTTAAAGTCCAAGAAGGAGGCAAAGATGCCCATCAGCATGGTATACTGCTTCCTTAGCCAATGGCAAACAGGAACATTCGACGATGAAACTGGTCTTGCAGTTCTCCTTGAGGCGACTGCACTACTTGAACCCGAGAAAACCACAGAATTTGTGGAAAAAGATTTGCAGTTGGCTGATGTAGCCAAAGCAATCAAAGAGGCCGCAGCATAGGAGTTGTCTGATATGGTAAAGTTTGGAGTAGAATTTGTTCCCAAAGAAGCATTCTGGAAAACCGTTTATTATGCTATCCAATCTGAGAAAAGAGGCTTTGATAACCTCTGGATAACAGACCATTACAACAACCGCAACGTCTACGTCACCCTCACAGCAACCGCAATGTACACAAAAAAAATAGTTTTAGGTCCAGGAGTAACCAACCCCTTCCTTATTAACCCCATCATGACCGCCCAGTCTTTGGCTTCGTTGGATGAGTTGGCTCCGGGACGAGTGGTGTTAGGCATGGGCGCGGGAGACAAAACAACTCTTGCATCCACCGGAATAGAAGCAAAGAAACAGTTATCCGCGGTTGTAGACGCGATTGCAATCTTCAAGGCGATGCTGGAAGGCAAGAGCGTCAACTACGAAGGAAATGTTTTCCAAGTTAAGGGCACCAAATTCAACTTTAAACCAAGAGGGCAAATTCCGGTTTACATAGGAGCCCAAGGACCTAAGATGCTTGCCACCGCCGGAAAAATCGGCGACGGAGTTCTCATCAACGCTTCGCACCCCAAAGACGTAGACTATGCTGTGGGACAAATAAAGAAGGGAGTTGCCGAAGCTGGAAAGCGCATGTCAGACGTAGATGTTACAGCCTACACGTCCTTCTCAGTGCACAAGAAACCTGAAAAAGCAACAAAGGCAGCTTCTCCCGTAGTTGCATTCATAGTTGCAGGCAGCCCCAACGTGATACTGGAAAGACATGGGCTAGACTTGGCGAAGGCAGATACGATTCGAGAAGCCCTAAAGAAAGGCGACTTCGGCACAGCCTTCGGTTCAGTGACTCCAGATATGATAGAAGCATTCTCTATCGCAGGAACCCCCGACATGTGCAACCAAAAGATAACCCGACTGCTTAAATCAGGAATAACCCAGTTCGTTGTAGGATCACCAATAGGACCAAACGTCCGAAAATCAATCGACCTCATAAGCGAACAGGTGATTCCGCACTTCAAAGAATAAACAATGTAGACACTAATATCTCAAAAGAATAGCCCTCTTTTAAAAGGGTTATACCCTACATCTCTTTCTTATTATTTCTCTAATTGCTCCATATCAAGGAATGGACAAAATGTGGATATGGATTTGAAAAACAAAAAACTTATAACTTTCCGTGGGCGAAGCATAATTTGTTGATATGACGTAAACTGCAAAGAATTTTTGTTTGTACGAAGGTCGTGGTACATATTGGTTGAAACAAAATATTGTTCCCCCAGATGTCGTTTATTTAAATGCATAAAACGAGCTGTCATCTGCCAAGGAAACAGAATCTGGTGTAGCTGGACCGATGAAGAGTGCAGTATAGCAAACTGCAGCTACACGACATGTGTACGAAGGCAGTTGTTGCCCGGCGGTGTATGCGGCGAATCTGTGAAACGCAGAACAGTTGATAGGAGACCTGAAGAAGACCTGATTCCCTCTGTGAAACTCAAAGGCAAAATGTTACGAAGACTAGGAGACAAAGAACTCTACTAGATTCCCTTCACAGTTTCTGGCTCGTCTCATTTCCCTAAAGACTGGACACCGCAATAGTCGAGGGGTGCTGAAACCAGTCTATAAGCTTTGTCAGGCAACTTTTTGCATAATACGAGTCATAATAGAGCGGCAGTTTTAGAAGTATTTTTGCAGAGCAGTTTTTGCTTCATGAGGTTCTGAATTGAAGCACTCAGAAACGAATGGACCACAGAACTTGATCCTTTTCAGAGCCTCAGCGACTTCTTTCCAAGGAACTGTGCCTTCTCCAACATCTAAATGATCATCAGTTTTGCCGTTGTTGTCATGAAAATGAACGTTAATTATTTTTTTAGCAAATTTTTGGATATACTCTAAAGGTCCCTCATTCGTGTTTGCGTGACCTATATCCAAGCAAAGGTTCAAGTAAGGAGAATCAAGTTCAGACAACAAGAACTTGCACTCTTCAATGCTGTCTCCCAAATAGAAGAGTTCTGAGCCTTCGGGCATTGGATTAACATTTTCGATTGCTAACTTAACCTCAAGTTTTCGGCAATCTTGTAGAACTTGCTTGAGATTCGCAACCAATCTTGCTAATGCTTTTTGTTTACTTGGCTTAACGCCTAAACAGTATCCGACATGTGTTGTTACATGTGTGGCATTTAGTTCATGAGCAACTGCAGTGCATCTCTTCAAATAGGCAATATTAGCATCCCTGATTGTGGGAATTTTGTCAGAAGGATTAATGGTAAATGGGGTGTGGAGGCTCAAACTTATTTCGAATTGTTCAGATAATCCTCTTAACTTGTTAATCCGTTCAGCATCGAAAGTTTCGATGAAAGAGTGACCTCTGATTAAGTCAATTTCTAGATGAGCCAAACCATGTTCTGCAGCGTAACCAAAACATTCTTCGACAGGCTTTCTGGCAACATCAAATCCAAATACTAAATCCATGAGATGCACTATGCGAAAATGGTAATATAATACTTTGAGACGATCTGTGTACCTGCTGATTAGGTTCTGCCCACTTTTCAGGCTTAAAAAATTGAAAGAAGGCTATTGTCCATTCGTTTGCTAGAAAAACTTTATGGCACAAAAACTGCTGCTGCGAGGACTGTTGTCCACTGACCAGTTTTTTCTCCTTTTGCCGATTGCGTTATGTTACTTGTGGTGATGATTGTTCCGCTGGTTTTGAAGATCTGCTTTTTCTCGTCCCAAGCTTGTTCGGGATCAAAGGGAATGCCCATTGTTGTAGCTAGCATGCTCGCCGCCAAGTCCTCGGCATAGTTTCCTGCCGCTTCCGCTGATTGACCAAATGAGTGGTGCTCTGAGAGGTAGCCATAGCTGTCTTTTTTTGAAGGAATCGCAACTCCAACAGAGGCAGCAATTAATCGGTGTGCCTCTTTAGCAGAGTTTTTGGACAAGACAGCAAAAGTTATCTCTCCTGGCTTTAGCATTTTTAATCCTTGTTCTTTTATGATCAGTTTGCATCCGGGCGGTATTATGCTTGAAACAGTTACTATGTTGCAACGGTGTATTCCTGCGCTTCTTAAGGCTAATTCAAAGGATGCAAGACGCTCCGTGTGTCTGCCTACGCCCTTAGTTAGGAACAGAAATTTCGGAATCATCGAACCCACTAGTCTAAAGAGATGTTATTAGGCTTTCGTCTTCAAAGTGAAAGACTGAAATTATCTTGTGGAGACCCGTTTCACTACGGGTGGTCTTTGTTTTTTGAGGACGCGGTAACCACAAATGGTGCATTTTACTCCTCCACCGCGCAACTCAAGTTCTTCTGTTTTAACTTTGGCGCCGCATTTCACGCATTCGTAGGTGAGTCCACGTGAACCCTGATCTGACATTATATAAGCCTCTAAACTGGGTAACGATATTTCACAGGATTTAAATGTTTTCTATTTCAGCAGTGTGACAACTCGGAATCTTGCTGTAATGTGGGCAAAAAACAAATACGTCAAAAGTTTTAATGTATGATTGAAATGTTAAAGCAAAAAATTGAAGACAAGACAGTTGTGGTTGCCGTCTTAGGGTTAGGGCATGTAGGATATCCGATGGCGTCGCTATTTGCTAAGAATGGATTCCAAACCATCGGCTACGACATTGACCCTAAAAGATTAGGCGATATAAGGCAAAGTAAGGTTATCTCAGAACTTACATCTATATTACCAACTGATGAAGTGAAAAGGCAAAAAACATTATCTGAAATCGCAAATAATCTGAGAGTCTCAAACGAAGAAGAAATCTTGAAAAACGCCGATGTTTTCGTTGTTGATGTGCCTACGCCCTTGAAAGAAAACGAGACTCCAAACTTGCTTTTTCTAACAAACACGTGTAAAACAATTTCTAAATTCCTTAGAAAAGAAACTTTGGTGCTAGTAGAGAGTACAATCTATCCTGGGGCAACAGAAGAAATAGTTAAACCATTACTCGAAGAATCAGGTCTTCATGCTGGAGACGATTTCTATCTCTCTTTTTCTCCTGAACGAATTGATCCGGGAAACAAAAAATGGAGCTTAGAGCGTATACCCAAAATTGTGGGTGGCATAAATAAAGAAAGTTGTGATGTTGCGTGTTTATTATTTTCTCAAATCGTTGAAAAAGTGGTTCCAGTGTCTTCTCTGAAAGTTGCAGAAGCCACAAAAATGTTAGAAAACATCTTCAGAAGCGTTAATATCGCACTTATTAATGACCTGTCAAAATTCTTTGAGAAACTAGGAATAGACACATGGGAAACTATTGATGCGGCCTCATCGAAACCCTTTGGATTTATGCCTCATTATCCGGGACCAGGAGTTGGTGGTCATTGTATTCCAAAAGACCCATTTTATTTATTGTATAAGGCAAGAAAAATGGGAACCACTGTCAAATTTATTGAAGCGGCAGCCTGCGTAAACAAGAACATGCCACTTTATGTGGTTCACCTTGCAGAAGAAGCACTCAAAATCCGTAACAAGAATATGCAAGATTCAAGTTTTGCTGTTCTAGGGGTCACATACAAAAAAGATGTGCTCGATATAAGACGGACTCCCGCAAAAACGGTCATTACCGAATTAAGCAAAACTTCAAAGGAAATCATGGCATTTGACCCTTTAACCGCCGAAACTTTTGGCACAAAAAGCGGAACTCTGGAAGAAACAATCAAAGATAAAGACTGCATAATTTTGCTTACCAACCACTCCTATTTCAGAGAAAACAACATCGAAGACAAAATAAATGAACTATCCCCAAACTGCTGCCTTGTTGATACTCGAAATTTTATTGATTCCACAAAATTAAAAAAATCAATACTTTACAGATGTTTGGGAAAACCTCTAACGTCTAGATGATGGTTACTTTCTTTGTTTTGCTCTCCATCAATTTGGCTACTCCAGATCAACTCCGTTAGTTCACGAAGAATCTAAGCTTTAGTCATGTGCGTATGTATTTGAGGTAAGCCAAATTGATGAGAGCGATTTAGGAATAGTTTCAAAAAGCAGTCATTGGTAAATTCGTAAAATCACTGATAGATTTCGAGAATATATTTATGTACATACTCATATAAAATCGGTTGAGGAAAGGGTTGTGGTATAATGGAGGGGTCTTTATCTGAATTAGCTAAACCAGAGCCGTTAAGGTGGATTATTGCTCCATCTATTTTTGTTTATGTTTTCTTTAGACCGCTGATGACCTTTGTGAAAGATGTTGATTAGTTATGTGTGACAAAATTACAGATTTTTCTGTTGTTATGCCAATTCATAACGAATCTGAGTTGTTGAAGCTCAGTTTGCCCTCGGTGTTACTGTTAGACCCAACAGAAACGATTTTGTTATTTGACAATTGTACAGACGATTCGTATAACATGGCTGTGGAAATAACGAAGAGAATGAATTATTTTGAAAAGACTGTCTTCAGAGTAGTTAGTGAAAAAGAAGGATCCGATTTTTCGTTTAGGCCAACATTCTTGAGAAGAATGGGTTATTTAATGGCGAAATGCAATAAGATATTGAAGACAGATGCGGATTTAGTTTTAGACCCAAAAATAAAGGATTACATTCCTTTGCTCGGAAAGGACGCTGTTGGGATTATAAATTTTGAATACCTTGATTACCCTATTTCTTATCGGCATATGATAAAACGGCTTTTAGAGAAAATAAAAATACCCTTACCTCAAAGCGAGAGATGGTTGGGTGGCAACGTCCTCTTTTATCTTGAAGACTGGAAAAAGGCATTTTACGAAAGACAGAAAGATGAAACCAGGAAAGTAGATTTGTCCAAAGTAGCGAGGGGCGAGGACACCTTATTTCATAAATTATTGTTATCAGATAGACGCCATAACAGTGTGCTCATTTTAACAAAAACTCTTCACCTAAGACCTGTAGAATCTCCAAAACGTCACTATTTAAGAGGACAAATCTCTTGGAATGTAGCTAAAAGATCATTTCCATTAATTTTGGCACAAGCTATCATTTTTAATCGGTTGAATATGTTAAAGGGATACTTGGATGCAAGAAAAGGAATAAACAGGATTCATTTAATAAACGCATGAGCTAGATGTCAAAAGTTTGTATGAATAACATGGCACTCATCAAGTTGCTGCTGGCGACATCTGTAACTCCCCCTTTTTGTTTGCGGATGGCATGTTTTTTATAGTTAATTAGAAAATATTACTTCTAGGGGTTCCAGATGAATGAGAAGTCTCTATTTTTTGGGGTTTCAGATGCAGTTGAAGATTTGATTATGACACTGATTAAACAAAAGATAGACTTGACCTTGGAAAAGGACTATTACCTGAATATTTCTCCTCCACCAATACCCGAGTCAACCGAATATTTTGGGGACTCGGTTATTTCAGGAATATTTGTTGATTTAACTGAGGAGCTAATCAACGCAATCCTTGGGTGGCTTCAAGCAAAGAAAAAGTTGAAAAATCCAAAACTTAAAATCACCATCAGCGGAAACCTTCTCAACATAAATGTTCACGATATGGAAATAATAATGCAAGTTCTAGCGGAATGTTCCAAACAGAAAAAAATGTAACCACCGAATAACAAAAAAAGTAGATGAAAAAGCACTTTACCCTAAAGCAGGATAAAAAACGTTTCAGGTAACGCAAGAGCAAAGTGAACTAAAATCTTGAAAGAATCAAGATAAGTGTTATTTACTTGCTAACTTAGTATGGACTGAGGAGTTTCGTGACTAACGTTTACGTTGACCCTACGGCAATCATTGATAATGGAGTCAGCCTAGGACGCGGCACCAAAATTTGGCATTTTGTTCACGTGATGAAAGATGCTAAAATAGGCAAAGACTGTGTGCTCGCAGACTATGTTTATGTGGGCAGAGGAGTAAAAATCGGAAATGCTGTAAAGATTGAGAACAGAGCAACCGTCTATGAAGGAGTAACAATCGAAGACAAAGTTTTTGTTGGTCCTCACGTCACCTTCACAAACGACCTCATTCCCAGAAGCTTCAACACAGACTGGAAAATCCTGCAGACACTCGTAAAAGAAGGCAGTTCCATCGGAGCAGGAACCGTAATAGTTTGTGGCTCCACAATAGGAGAATACTCTTTGGTAGGCGCAGGTAGTGTAGTCACAGAGAACATACCGCCCCACGCTTTAGCTTACGGAAACCCCACTAGAATCAGAGGGTTCGTTTGCAGATGCGGCAGAAAACTTGAAACCGAAGAAAAAAAGAAAGACCATGTTTTGATGAAGTGCCCAGTTTGCAGCGAAAAATACACGATAGCAACGGAAGATTATGCGAGAATAGAAAAGGAGGAGTGAACGACTGTTGAACCGAAAGATTCCCATCGCAAAACCAAATTTTGGCAAAGAAGAAGAAACTGCCGTAAAAAATGTGCTGGAATCCGGTATTCTTGCTTCGGGACCGAGAACAAAATCATTTGAAAAAGAATTTGCAGAATACCTTGGCGTAGAGCACACTGTTGCCGTGACTAACGGAACCATAGCTTTAGATGTGGCTCTTAAGGCGCTTAATCTAGGTCCCGGAGATGAAGTAATTACCTCAGCATTTTCTTTCGTAGCATCCGGCAACTGCATACTATTTCAGAACGCAAAACCCGTCTTCGCTGACATCGACCCCAAAACATTCAACATTGACCCCTCAGATGTAGCCGAGAAGATAACCGCAAAAACCAAGGCATTAATACCGATTCACATGTTCGGTCAACCCGCCAAGATGGATGCCCTAAAGGAAATTGCCGAAGACAACGGAATCGCTTTGGTGGAGGACGCAGCCCAAGCCCACGGAGCCGAATACAAAGGACAGAAAGCAGGAAGCCTAGGAAACATGGGGTGCTTCAGTTTCTACGCAACAAAGAACATGACAGCGGGCGAGGGAGGAATGATCACCACAAATGACCAGAAACTGGCAGATAATGCTCGTTTACTCATAAATCATGGACAAAGCCGGAAGTATCACCATGACACATTGGGCTACAACTATCGAATGACCGAATTCTGTGCTGCCATCGGATCAGTCCAACTCAGGAAACTTGACGGGTTTAACGAGAAGAGAATAGAGAATGCGAAGCTTTTGACTAACGGAATCCGCAAGTTCAAGGGTTTAACTGTACCCTACGTAATGAAGGATGTGAAGCATGTTTTCCATCAGTATGTATTGATCGTAGAAGACAACTGTCGCCTAGACAGGGACGAGCTTGCGAATCGTCTAGCCGAGAAGGGCGTTGGGGTTGCTGTTTACTATCCCATCCCCATTTACAAACAACAGCTCTATCAAGCGTTAGGCTACGGAGGGACATTTTGCTCCAATACTGAGGAAGCTTGCGGACGGGTCTTAAGTCTGCCCGTTCACCCTCTGGTTGACAAAAAAGACATTAAATATATATTAGATGTTCTGGAAAGTTTAGATTCGTAAACATTATCACGAATAAGCTGATTATCGTGTATTGCTTAAAGGAGCTAAAAACTTTGAGTATATCAAATTTTGATCTAGTTATGTGGGTAAAAGATGGCGCTTGGGTGCTACCTAAAACTCTTCGTAGATTAGAACAGGTTTTGCCAAACAAATCTGTGCATCGTAAAATAATGGTTGACGATCACAGTACAGATGAAAGTAGAGATATTGGTAAGCGTTTCGGTTGGGAAGTTTATGCTAATTCTGAGTCTGGGATTTCAAGTGGAGCTAATTTTGCGTTAAGCATGGTTGACTGCCCATATTTTATGAGTGTTGAACAGGATTTGCTATTATCCAAACATTGGTGGAGTCAGGTTTCTTGTTTGCTTAGTGATAGTAAATTTGGGGCTGCGTCTGGTGTCCGATTCAGTAATAAACCGCAGGCTGTTCATGATTTGGAACAATATGCTTATCGCAAATATTTGGTTGACCCACAGATTGCTTCTTATTTGAGTAAACGTAAGCTCAGTTCTTTAACTCTTGGAAAAACTCTTGATAACACGATGTATAAAACAGATGTTATTCGGGCTATTGGCGGTTTCCCTTGTATGTCTGCAAATTGTGGTGTTGACACTATGTTAGTTTTTAAGTTACGTCAGCATGGTTACGATTGGAACGTTAATCCATTGTGCCAGAGTGTTCATTTGCGAAGAGGCTTGCAGCAAATTCTTAATCATCAAAAATGGTATGCAGCAGCATCTCAAGAGATAACATACAAACTTGAACAGTTAGGGTTGTCGGCTGATGATTTAGACCATGGCATTAAGCATTCCTTCAGATGGTTGTTGAGCCCCTTCGTTGGAACTTTTGTTGCCGCTAAAATGAGAAATCCTTTAATTTGTATAGTCTATCCTTTGATTAAGCTTTACAATTTTTTGGGATATGTTACCAAACTTAACTTCAATTCGTAGTACTAGCGTAAGTGTGGTGTCAACCAAACAGTCTATCAGTTAGCTAACAAGCTTGCCGACAGAGAATATAACGTATCTAACCACTGTTTTGTATGTAGGATTAGACTCCTGATTTTAAATGGTTGGATCATGGAACGGATGGAAAGTAACAGGACTAAAAATAGCTTTCAAAGGTGAACCAAGTTGTTGAGCAACCATTTTTCTGAAATATGGGATATACAGTCACAGCCGCGTTTATCAAAACATGGTGTTAAAGATTCTCTTCGTTTTACAGTTACCGAATTTTCTTAAGGAACCTGTTTGTGGGTGATTTTTGGTCTTAAGTTGGAATGAACGTCTATGCTGAGTGTTGTTTTGGTGCTAACGTTTTCTTGTTTGCTTGGTTGAAGAGGGTTATGTGTTCTCTTCCTTTGGGGGTGAGTCGGTAGTATTTTGGGGGAAGAAATTTTGCTTCTTCGATGTGGTCGATTTCTAGCAGGTCTGCTTTGATGCAGTATCTGAGGTAGCGGTAGATTTTTTTGGTATCGAAGTGGAGGATGCTGTGGTAGAGCTGGTAAACGTTTTTTGGGGTTTTTTTGAACATGTTAAGAAACTTTATGATTCCCATTAGATTGCAGAATTTGGAGCCTTTTTGTGGTCCACGCCGCATCAATATCACCACCTAAACTGAAGGGGGTTACGGGGCTATCACGTTTTTTTACATGTTTGGTGTTTGTGGGGCTGCGGGTAAACGGTTATTCGGCAAGAAATGGGCTATGAGGGAACTGTTTCTTCGGGTAGATATATGAAGCAGGCAGGCAGGTTTATGTTAAAAACAGTGGCAGATAGGGCTTTTTGGGTGCTGTTTTGTCGGGACATAAACTGCGTTTTTCTTGGGTAAGAACTGTTTTTGGGGGTTATTGTTGGTGGTTTTTGTGCCAGTCTTCGCATATGTTGCCTGTGCAGTGGTATCTGCTTTCTATTTCGATTGTTGAGTGTTCGATGTGATGTTTTTGGAGTGTTTCTTTTATTGTTTGTTTGGTCTGTTCAGGTTGTTTTTTGAGTGTCTCATCATCTAATATTACGTGTGCTGTGAAGACATCTGTTTCTCCTTCCAGTGACCAAATGTGGATGTCGTGGATTCCCATTACTCCCTTGATTGCCTTGATGTCTTGTTTGACTGCTTCGAGGTTGATGTGCTTTGGCACTCCTTGGAGGAGGATGTTGATTGCTTCTTTGAGGCTTTTGGTTACGTTGTAGAGGATGAAGGCTGTTAAGCCGATGGTCATTATTGGGTCGAGGAGATAAAATTTCCAGAAGTAAATTATGATGCCTCCAACAAGAATGCCTGCCCAGCCTAGCACGTCTTCTAGGAGGTGCCATGAGAGCACTTTTTCGTTTAGGCTTTCTCCCTTTTTTAGTAGAAAGAAGCCTGCGCCGTTGAATATGATGCCTATTACGGCTATGCCGACCATGCCTGTTGCGTTTACTGTTTCTGGGTTTAGGAGTCTGGGTATTGCTTGGAAGATGATTACGATTGAGCCTCCGATTAGGATGGAGGCGGAGAATAGTGCAGAGAATAGGGAGAGCCGTTGATACCCGAATGTTCGGCTGGTGTCAGGTGATTTGCGTGCTCCTCGTTCGAAGAGCCATGATGCGAGTAATGCGATGCTGTCGCCGAAGTCATGTAATGCGTCTGAGAGGATTGCTAGGCTGTTTGTCCATAAGCCGCCAACAAGCTCTAAGACTGTGAAGGCGACATTCAAGAACGCAGCAAGCCGAATCCTCTCTTCCCGTTCAGGCATAACATAAAGTACATTCTCAATTTGATAAAAAGCTATCCAAAACAAATAAGGAAAATTAAATCTGTTGTGTTTTTGTTTTTTTGCTGACTTTTAGTTCTGGAGGGTTCACGGTGACAATAGTTTCTGGAGGAATTTTTGAGGTTATCCAAACGTTTCCGCCTATTACCGCATTATCGCCGATTACAGCTTTTTCTCCAAGGATGGAGGCGTTAGAATAAATGATTACGTTATTGCCTACAGTTGGATGCCGTTTTATGCCCTTAATGGGATGCCCTTTTTTGTCTTTTTGAAAGCTTAGAGCGCCTAAAGTTACTCCTTGGTAGATTTTTACGTTGTCACCGATTTCTGCGGTTTCTCCTATGATTACGCTTGTTCCGTGATCTATGAAGAAATTTTTTCCTATTTTGGCACCTGGGTTAATGTCAATACCTGTTATGGAGTGGGCGTATTCACTCATTATTCGGGGAATCAATGGAACTCCCCGTATATAGAGCTCGTGAGCTATCCTATGTGTTGAAATGGCGAGGACGCAAGGATAGCTCAGAATTACGTCGTCAAAGCTTTTAGCGGCTGGGTCTCCATGGTAAGCTGCTTGGATATCTCCGTTTAATAATATTCTTATTCTACAAATTTCCTCTAAAAGTTCTCCAACGAGAATTCGTGCGAGTTCAAGACAAATGTCTTCGGAACATTTTTCGTTTTTTTTGCAAAAATATTTTAGGCTTTTGTCTACTTCTGTGACTAACCTGATGTATATTGATTTCAGGGTCTTAGTTAAATAATCGTGGATGTTTGTTTTTGTGATTTTTTCTTTTCCGAGGTATCCCGGGAAAAGGACTGTTAGTAAATCTTCAAGAATTTCGATTATATTCTTCTTTGACGGCAAGTCTTTTCCGTCGAGATGGTTTATTCCTCCATAACCTTCGTAGTTTTCGGAAATTTTTTCAACTAACTGTGGTAAACTTTTTTTCATCCAGTTTTTTTCTTCAACAACTGGTTTGTTTTTGAGAATTTCCATTATATTCTCTGAATTCCAGTCAGGTGTACCCCTTTTTCCGTAATTGTTTGTTTTGATTTCCGAGCTTTTTTTATTGAACGTCTTTCCCCCGGCTTCAAATTATTCGTCATTTACATATAAAGAAGTTGTTAGGTAACGCTCTCCAGTATCCGGCAGTATCACGACCAACGTTTTATTTTCGTTTTCGGGTCTTTTTGCGACCTGTAATGCTGCGTGTGTAGCAGCTCCTGAAGAGATTCCTGCAAGTATTCCTTCTTTTTTGGCTAGAAGGCGAGATGTTTTTACTGCGTCTTCATATTTTACTTTTATAACTTCGTCAACTATGTCCATTCTCAATATTTTTGGTATGAATCCGGCTCCTATTCCTTGAATCTTGTGGGGCCCAGGTTTTCCTCCAGTAAGAACAGGCGAGTTGAAAGGCTCCACTGCTATCGCTTTAAATGTTGTTTTCAAGGGTTTAATATATTCAGCTATTCCTGTTATTGTTCCTCCTGTTCCAACTCCGGCAACTACGATGTCGATTTTTTCTTCTGTTGCTTTCCAAATTTCTGGACCTGTTGTTTCTCGGTGTATTTTGGGGTTTGCCGGGTTTTGGAATTGTTGAGGGATAAACGCGTTAGGTGTTTGTGCTGCGAGTTCTTCGGCTTTTTTGATTGCTCCTTTCATTCCTTGTGTGGCAGGGGTGAGAATTAGTTCTGCTCCGTATGCTTTTAGAAGTCGTCGTCGTTCTATGCTCATGGATTCTGGCATGGTGAGTATTAGCCTGTAGCCTTTAACGGCGCTTACGATGGCCAGTCCGATTCCAGTGTTTCCACTGGTTGGTTCGATTATTACTGTTTCTTTGTTTATTTTTCCTTGTTTTTCAGCTTCTTGGATCATGGAGAGGCTTATTCTGTCTTTTACGCTGCCTCCCGGATTTTGGGATTCAAGTTTTGCGTACAAAGTAGACTTTAAGCCTGATGTTATGCGATTTAGTCGAACTAATGGGGTATCTCCTATCTCGTCCAGAATGGAATTATCACCTTTCATTTATGTCACCTTTTGGTTGTTTTAACATCTAACGGTTATAACACTGTTATAGATATAACGCTGTTATAAGTTTTTCGTTGCTACACACTACTCACAAACAATTTCAAATGCAAAGCAGCGACTAAATTTTAGCGTACACGTTCGCTGTTTTTGATGTTTAAATGAGGGTTGTAATGTGTGCGCTTGAGTTCTATGTGACTATTTCTGCTTCTGCGCTCAGGAGCTCTGTATTCGTGATCTTTACCTTTATGTGGTCTCCAAGTTTTGTGTCGTTAACTAAAACTAAGAAACCTTTGATTCTGGCTATGCCTGTCCCGTTGGGGGTTGTTTCTGTTATATCAACTTCGTATTCCTGTCCTATCTCAACGGGGCATTTCTTAACATATCTGCCACGTCTACTCTTGGCATTTTTCTGGCTTCTTTTCATGGACTTATCAGCCATCTTCCTCTTTCTATATATGAAAATTATTAGCGCCCCTTAAGGTTTAAGTGTTCTGATTTTTGTGCCACGTTCTTTTGTAGCACGCACGCCTTTTCGGCTAGGTGCGAAAGTGGTTTATCAACAAAAAAGGAGCGGCTATCGGGTTATATTAGGAGACTAATAACAGATGATTGTTGAAAACAACCTTTTTTCAGAAAAACTAAGCAACAAGTTCATAATTCATCCTGAAAACGGTTTCTGATTGTTAAAGTTCCCGCTATACTGTTAAATATTGAGTTGGTTTAAACTTTGAAGCGAAAGGTTACGGGGCATATTTGATGCTAGACATTAAACTGATTCGAGAGCATCCAGAAATCGTAAAAAAAGACCTGAAAAAGAGATGTGAACCTGAAAAACTTGAGATGCTCAACAACCTCATCCAATATGACCTACAGTGGAGAACACTGCTTACAGAAGCAAACGAACTCCGACACAAACGCAAACTAATAACAACACAAGTCGCAAACCTGAAAAAACAAGGAAAGGACGCCAGCAAACAGATAGAACAAGCAAAAAACATTCCACAAGAAATAAAAAAACTGGAAACCAAAGTTGCGCAATACCGAGAAAAAGCCGACCTACTGCTAATGAAGCTTCCCAACATACTTCATGAAACAGTTCCTTTTGGCAAAGACGAACATGAAAACGTTGTCGAAAAACTGGTTGGGGAACCTCCAAAATTCGGTTTTGAACCCAAGAGCCACGTAGAAATCGCCTCAGATTTGGGTTTAATAGATTTTGAGCGTGCAGCCAAGGTTTCTGGTCATGGCTTCTATTACTTGAAGGGCGATTTGGCTAGGCTTGATTTCGCAATCATAACATATACTATAGATTTCCTCATAAACAGGGGCTACACCCTTATTGAGCCGCCTCTGATGATGCATAGAAAACCGTATCTGGGCGTCACAGACCTCGAATTCTTCGGAGACCAACTCTACAAAATAGAAAACGATGACCTATACCTCATAGCAACAAGCGAGCATCCCATGGCAGCCTCCTATATGGACGAAGTCATCCTCACAAAAGAGTTGCCCGTAAAATATGTGGGGGTCAGCCCCTGCTTCAGAAAAGAGGTCGGCGCCCACGGCAAATATACCAAAGGCTTGTTTAGGGTGCACCAATTCAACAAAATCGAACAATTCATCTTCTGCCACCCCGACGAATCGTGGAAACTCCATGAGGAACTCCAAAAAAACTCTGAAGACCTCTACAAAGGCTTAGGACTACACTACAGAGTCGTAAACGTCTGCACAGGAGACATCGGAATAATTGCAGCCAAAAAATACGACATAGAAGTCTGGATGGCAGACGACACATACCGAGAAGCAGGATCAAACTCCAACTGTACAGACTACCAAGCAAGAAGACTAAACATAAAATACAGAGAAAAAGAAGGACAAGCTCCAGTCGGCTTCGTTCACACACTAAATAACACCGCCATCGCAACCAGCAGAACACTGATTGCCATCATAGAACAGCATCAACAAAAAGACGGATCCGTCGCTATTCCTGAAGCTTTAAGACATCTAATGGGCGGTCTTGAACGGCTTGAATGAAATAAAAAGCCGAAGATTTTAATACTTCCCCGCTAAAGCTTTCAATCCACAACGAGGGACTCGGATGTCAAAGAGAAGAGGACGCATTAAAGACAAATGGCGAGACAAAAAGTGGTACACAGTAATGTCTCCGCCATACTTCGGCGGGGTTGAACTGGGAGCCATACCTTCAGACGATCCTTCAAAGCTTATTGGAAGGATTGTAGACAGTACTCTCTATGATATCACCAACGACTTCGCGCACCAGTATCTCAAACTGTACTTCAGAGTTGAGGAAGTTGAAGGCAAAACTGCCCGTACAGTCTTTAAGGGTCATGAATATTCCAGGGATTATCTGAGGAGCCTAGTTAGAAGGAGAACAACACGAGTAGACGGAATCTTCAATGTAACCACCAAGGATAAGTATGGATTAACGTTGGCGGTTTCTGTTTTCACGCTCTCACGCATAAAGACATCCCAAGAACATGTGATACGTAGTATTATGAGCAAGATCGTTAAAGAGAAGGCATCAACTCTCACTTTCGACCAGTTCGTTCAAGAACTTGTCCTTGGAAAAGTTGCTTCTGACATCTACAACGACTCCAAAAAGATATCGCCACTCCGTCATGTGGGTGTCCGAAAATCGAAGCTCACCCTTCAACCAGCCGCGTAGCTGTCGGTTATGGTGCGCTCCAAGTAAATCCGCTGTTTAAACAGTAATGGTCCTTAAGGCGATTGATTTGAGTAGGGAAAAAATGAAACGCCGTGCCTTTCGTCTGCGTGCCCTAATTGGCAATATCAAAAACAAGAAGGCTAAACAAGAAGTCATTGAGGAATATGTTAGTCTCATAACGCAAATGAGCCGAAACAACTAACATTCAAGTCAGCCTTCTAGAATTGGTTTTTTTAGTTTTCTTTTCCAAAACAGGTAGACTTTGGTCTGTGTCAAGAAACCTAGTATTCGAAGCATCTTCGCAAACTTCTGGATGTCTGCGGATTTTACAATGGCTTCGTATTCTTCTTTTTTTAGGAATGCTTGTTTGGTGCTTGCGACTCTTTTTCGGTAGATGCCTGAAACCTTTTTGATGCGCATTTTAACTTTGTCCACTTCTTTTTTTGTCATGTTTTGCAGTTTGTTCATGTTTGTTCTTTCTGAAGTGAGGAAGACTGGATCGAAGTTGAGGGATTTCAGTTGCTGCTGTCTACTGTTTTGTCTGTTTCCAGCTCCAGCGACACTTCGGCTCGTTTGATCATCTTCAAGATTTTGTCGTCTGAAACCTCTTCGGAGGTTACGTTGATTACGTCGCGAACGTCGTCGGCTGAAACGGATACCAAAGTACAAGTCACCAAAACATACTACGGAAATAGGCTTGATTTAAGCTTAGTTCACGAAAATAACTGCTGAAAAAGGATTATTTCTTAGATAGAGCCTTTAAAAAAGAGATTATGTCCGACAGGCTGTTAAATAAACCTTCAAAAACAATCATTTGAAATTGGGTGTAGTGATTAGATAGAATGTCTTCCGTCCAACTTAATAGTCAATACGTAGAAAATTAAGAAATAAGGGTCACAGTATGTTCTACGAGAAATACTTGAAGGCAACCAAAGAGAAGGGTAGCTTCATTAACATCAACCTTGATTCGGCGCTACCAAAACAAAGAAGCAACAACGTAGTTCCCGACAGGTACGTTTCCAAAGAAGACTGTGAAACTCTTCTTAACTTTTCTTTGGACATAATAGAGCAGGTCAGCGATTACTGCTGCTCCATAAAACCTAACACCCAATATTATCTCGGTCACACAGACATACTAGAGAAGATCGCAAAAAAGAGCCACGACCACGGAATGCTCGCAATCTTAGACCATAAACTCAGCGACATCGGCTCCACCAACAGCTCCGCACTGTACTGGATAAAAGAAATGGGCTTCGACGCATTCACATTCTCTCCTTTCGCCGGCAACACACAAAAGACTGTGGAAAAAGCCCACGAAAACAATCTGGGAGTGATGGTTCTCACCCTCATGTCTAACCCAGAAGCAGAAAAAATGATGATTAACACAACAGTCAATGATCAACCATACTACCTGTATACCGCCAAGACAGTGAAAGAAACAGAAGCGGACGGATGCGTAGTAGGCTTAACCTGTTTCGTTGAGGACGAGTACATCAAGAGCATCCAAAAAGTTGTCGGAGACAAGGTAGTGTTTTTGTTGCAGGGCATGGGTCCACAAGGGGGACAAGCTAACAAAATAAGGTACGTCACCAACCCACTGGTGAGCCTAGGCAGGACAGTTATCTATTCTGATAATCCACGAAAAACTGTCGAAAGATACCATGATATATTCAAGAAATTCACATAATGAGGCTCAGATTACTTCCATATATTTTGTTCCGTTCTCCGTAATCCTGTAGACTCCTCTGCTAACCCGCTCAATATACTCCTTCTTGAGCAAGTAACGTAACCGATTGTCAAATCTTGTTCTTGTAGCCAAAGAGTGACACGTAGTCAAAACCTTCTTCTCCAAAGCCGTCCAGCGAACAGGTCCCCTCTTAAGAGCACCAAGGATAACCTTGTCCAGCAGGTCCTGTTCTTCTCGGCGACGACTCACAACTTCACATCCTGTTCATTCAAAACCATTTAATCTTCACTCCATTGTGATTACTGCGTTCGTGGTTAAGTTCCCACCCACGTGTAAGGTTTCGAAATGTTCAGAACGATTTTGCCGTTGATCTGTTTGTGATGATCGAGGATTAGGGGTGTGCCCGCTAATTTGTGAGCGGATTTTTCGAGTTCTTCTTTGAGGTATTCTCTTATTTGTGGCCACTCTTGCGGGTGGATTGTTCTGATGGGGTGTAGGGCTTTTCCTCGGATCAGGTTTCCTGTTTGGGGGATGTTGTTGATTGTGCCTGTCCAGCTGAAGGACTCCTTAGCCTTCTTTTCGTGTTCCTTGAACCATTCCTGCGCCTTTTTTACTGTCCAGCCTTTCTCTTTGTTGAAGAGGTAGCTTACCACTTCGGTTGATTCTTTGTTCCATGGTTTGGCTGTTATGGCTTGGATTCCCTCTTCTTTGTTGAGGGTTATGGTTTTGATGGTTTGTGGATCGAAATCTTCAGGGTTCCTGTGTCCTGAACGGATAATTGTTTGGGTTTGGTCCCACGGCAACATGTTGCACCTAAAAAGATTGGGTGAGCTGCAATGTTAAAAGATGAAATCAGCACCGCTGACAGGTTAACCTGTGTGCTATGTTTGGTGTTTGTTGTTTTATTTTCGGTCACCTCTCTTATGGGACCAGACGGTTTGTTGGTTCAAAGCCCTTTTAGCATATATTTGATGAATTGGTTGGTTATGGTTAAGATACAAAAAAGGCTAGTGAAGAAACGATACTACGGCAAAGCAGTATACCAGTACCCAGTTTACTCGTTAAAAATACCCAAACAATACCACAAAATCATTCAAGCATTCCTAAATGAAGAACTAGAAGCAAACGTAGAACATAAAACAAACACATTAACAATTACGCTAACGCCCAGCAAATGAACAGTTTTTGCAGACTGTATGTTGGGGTTTTAGCTAAAACTGGTTTAGGCTGAATAGGTCGTTTGTGGGTTTCTTTTTTCTTGGTTTTGGCGTTTCTGCGGGGTATCCGAAGGTTACTAAGGCGACAACTTTCCATTTTTCAGGAATTTTGAGCAATTCTTTGATTTTTTGTTCGTTGAAGCTTCCTATCCAGCATGATCCGATTCCTAAGCTCCAAGCTGCAAGTACCATGTTTTCTAAGGCAATTGTGGTGTCGATTGTTGCCCATTTTCCTGTTAGGAGTGCTTTTGTGTTGGCGCAGCCGACAATAACAACAGGAGCTTTTTCGAGGAAACGGCTAAGCAATCCCTTCAGGTCTTTTTTGAGTTCAGAATCTGTTACAATAACGAAATGGTATGGTTGCTTATTTACGGCAGAGGGCGATTGTCTGCCTGCTTCAATTATTTTGTCTAAAACGTCTTTTGGTATCGCTTTATTCTCGTAACGCCTAATACTTCTACGATTCAAAATAACATCAAGCAGAGACATAAGAAGCCTCAACTATTCTTCCAAGGTTTCTTTGTTATAACTGTTCTGCCTCAAACACAAAACAGATACACTCTTACAGGTGGAGAATGAAAAATGAAAAGATTCCCATGTTAGCACAAGAACTGAAAATCGTTAGTAATTAAGAGTTAAATTTTAACCCAAAACTCAGCTCGTTACGTTGATTAGAATGTATACAATTCCTTTCTTGATCGAAAGCATAGTTATTCTGTTTTCATTTTTTCTTCACCTGTTTTAGCCAAGCTTCAACCCATTCTGGGTTCAATTCGTCTAAGTTGTAGTTCGTGCAAGCGATTAATTAAATACCTAATAGCCTAATAGATTTAACGAACTAGCTTAGCTAGGCTCATGATTCAAAACATAAAGGAGATAATAGAAATTGGCGATTAAACAATGCCCGACCTGTAAGCGGAACGTCAGCCTCACCCAGATGCAGTGGGACTTGGGCGCGGAACTGCCGAGGGACTGCCCTTGGTGTAACAAAACAATAAAGAAAAAAGACGATAAACCCAGAGAATATTTCCGCGAAGAGTCGAAATCCAAGTACCATGATCACCTTGAAAAAGGTGCATAAACTGACAAATATGCTGTTATTAGTCTCCTAATGTGAAATGGGCAATGTTGCTTCTAGGCGGATGCACTGCAGTAATCTCAAGTTTTCCCATTACATAAAGGGCGACTATAGTAAAATCGTTGATTCCGTAGGCTTTGGCGTTTTTGCAACCATGATTCTTAGTGGGTTGTCGGATTTGTTGTACCAGCAGTGCACTATCTTGGCTGGGCTGTGAACAATCGTATTCTTAGAGACTTCCTTTTTTTCGTCTCCAACTTCCACTACTCCTTTGCCTTCTAGGACATAGAAGAACACGTCCACCGGAGTTATGTGCCGCTTCAACGATTCTCCCGGCTGCAGAGTCAAAACAATAACCTGTGCATTCTTGTGACTGTAAATCGGTCTAGCATTTACGCCATGCGGATTCTTCGAACTAGAAACCTCACTTACTTTTGTTATCTCCAAAAACAACAACCTCTTCAAACACAAAACTCAAAGTTGCTTTTTAAAATTGCCCTTTTGTATGTGCGGCAGTTTTTCACTCTTTTGTGGATTCTCTATTTGTTTCCTTTTTCATTATATTTTCAAATCTCGTATTACTGATTGGATGATGCGTTATAATTCTGCCATCGTAAATAATACAAAAGCTCCCAAAAGCACAAGGCGAGTTTTGAACCGCAGTTGAATCTTGTAAGTCTATCAAACTAACTTTCAAGTTAAATTTATTTTTTGCAGATTCAATGATTGCATTTACATTTTTTCAGTATATGGACATTGAACTGAACGGATTACAAATAAGCCCTCTTTATAATTCTGAAGCTGTTTTTTCATATTCTTAAATTTTGGATTTCTTTCATTGTGATCAAATTTTAAAACTAACAATTCGAAATCTGGTTCTGCTTTATCTACCAAAACAAAACCATTTTTGACAAAAACGTCCTTTTTAGCCATAAATGACCCTTTTCTTGTAACAACCGCAACGCCATGCATATTCGAATTTTTTTGCTTCTTTAATACATTCATCGATTAGAGAAGAAGCGTAACCTTTTCCTTTGTATTCTTTTTTGAATCCGACAAAAATGCAGTGAATGAATATGTACCCTTGAGCATCTACAGGACGGTGTGCATATTTGCCTGAGATGTACTCAAGCATGCCTTGATAACCGCCTTTTTTTGACAGGAGCGCTTTTATTCTCAGACCTTTTGGATAGTATTCCTTAAACCAGTCTATTTTTCTTCTTAGTTCCAGATGTTTTTTGTGTCTTTATACCCGCAAACACCATAATCGGTAATGTTATCTGGAGTAAGGTCATAGATTCGCATATAAACCACCTGAAAACTCCATATTTTCAATAATTCTATAATGTGCTTTTATATTTCTCTTTTTGGGATAATCTAGATTAGATTTTAATTGCTCTTTTCACCATTAATTGTGATATCTCCCGAAGCCCCAATTTTTAATTGGCTTTTTAGATTTTTCTACTGAGAATGAAGTGCCGGTTAATTACCCCTTTTGTGTTCTAACTCTTTCATCACTAAATCTCTATTATTAGGCTGGTTTCTCCAACTTTTTTCATAGTTCCTTCGTTCAACAGCTGAAATCTTATTTTCTTTTTTTAACTTGTTTAGTAATTCTACTAAATTTCTATAATTTCCTTTTTGTTCCCTTTTTTCTTTCTCATGTTCTCTCTCTTTGCTAGTCACATATGATGTAATTGATTGAGGCGGAGGATATGTTTCGTACAAGAATCCGGAAAAGTATGCAAGTTCCCAAGATTTAGTTTCTAACATTTTTTCCTTGTTTCTAAGAAGTTCAGAATTTAAGAATTGATATTTTTCACCTAAACTCATACGAAAATACCTATCAGTAACGTTGAGATGGCCTGTTATCTTTCTACAAAAATACTCAAGGTCACTGGTTTTAAAAATTGGTAGAACACAGTTGGTTTCATAATTGAAACAAAAAATTATTTTCTTGGCTATGTGTCTATCATCTCCCATTCCAGATATTTCTTCCCAATTAGCATCTACCTTTTGTGCGATAGACTTGTTTTTATCAACAACAACATAAAGCAGATCTTTAAACTCGTCAAGCTTGTTTCGGATATTGCGGTAGACTTTGGAAACCAAATAGTGATGTTCTATTGGTTTACGATTGTATTCAATCCCATGAAAAAAATTTCCCACTTCACCAGATGAATCGTTGAAAATATCGTTTGGAGTTAGAGCATTTATCAACTCAGGTTTTTTAACAAAAGGATATTTTTTCCTAAAGCTTCGCAACAAAGCCATTGTTCTATCGATTTCAATCTTGAACCTGCCGTCTCCATCAAATTCACTTACTTTATCCAATTTAGACGAATTCAATAGGAAACATCTCTAACTAAATTTTACTAAGAATATATTTAAGGATATTCGAAACAAATCTTTTCAAGCCATTAGCCAAAAAATTAATTCTAGTTACGTATTTGTTCAGGTTCAATTGGAATTAAACCACATAGGTTCGCTATGTATTCACCTGATTTAGTAAGCTCTCACTCTTTTTCTCTGCCAATTTTTTCTTTCTTCTTTCCAGCAATATTTTTCGGTTCCCTTTCTAATTTCTAAGGTTGGGTGTTTTTATGTTGCTAGTGTTTGTGCGAGTTTCATTAGGTTTAGGTCTAGTAGTTTTTCGTTTGTTGTGACTTTTTCTAGGCTTATGCTGGTCACTTTTCCATTCTCTAGACTAACCATTCTGTTTCCCTGCTTGTTTAGTAGGAGTTCTACTGCTTTGTCTCCAAAAAGATTAGCTAGGAGCCTGCTTCTTGCTGTGGGATTGCCGCCTCTTTGTGCATAACCTGTAATGCTCAACCGCACCTCTACACCCGCCCTCTCCTCAATCTCTCGCAACAACTTGTGGGTGTCGCCGATTCCCTCAGCAGCCACAATAATGCCCGACTTTTTGCCCTTCGCGTCATTAACCATTAACGTGTGAACAATACTCTCTAGGCTATACTCAACTTCTGGAACCAGAATCACTTCAGCCCCAACAGTCAACCCGATCGTAAGTGCAAGAAAGCCCCTTTTTCTGCCCATAACCTCAACAATAAACACCCTGTCATGAGAATTTGCGGTATCCCTGATCTTGTCAATCTCTGTGATTGCAGTGTTTACCGCAGTGTCGAAGCCTATTGTCTCCTCAGTTCCAAACACATCATTATCGATTGTCGCCGGAACCCCAACAATCAAAGCATCCGATTCTTTACTAAACTCCAAGGCTCCCCTTAAAGAGCCGTCGCCGCCAACCACAACAAGCCCATCAACGTTATTCAAGGCAAGAGTTTCCGCAGCCTTCCGGACACCCTCCACCGTTCTGAACTCTGGACTTCTTGACGTGCGGAGAATTGTGCCGCCCAAATGAAGAATGCCGCCAACATTCCGGGGAGTCAACATCCTAAACGTGTTGGTCAGTAAACCCTCCCATCCTCTCTCAAAACCCAAAACCTCCACGCCTTCTGAATGAGCCACACGGGTAACCGCCCGGATAACTGCATTCATTCCGGGAGCATCCCCCCCACTTGTCACCAACCCAATCCTCTTTATCATCCCTTCTCACGCCCGTAAACGTTCAGAACTACATGTACCTATAACCAAAAATAAATAACTTGAGTGTTCATACAAACGAGCCTCAGCAGACCATAATGAAGACCCTGCCGCTAGCCTAATCTGGAACGGAATATGCCCTTTAGAGTATGGCTGAGTTAGCTTAATTGCAGTTTTTTGTTTTTGTAATGGGCAACGATTTTGCCTGAATCTGTTACGTTTCCGATTTGTTCAGCTTCTACTCCGCTTTTCTCAATTACTGAAATCGCCTCGTCTGCGTCGTTTTTGTCTACTACAACGGCGAAGCCCCATCCCATATTGAAGGTTTTCAGCATCTCCTCATCTGTTATTTCGCCTCCAACCGCGGGGGCTGTTTTCTGGATTAGCTCAAAGATTGGTTGTGGCTTGAAGTTGGTGAATTCGAAACCGATTCCTTTGGAGTATTTCATGAATCGGTCAAACTTGATGTAGGCGTCTCCTGTAACGTGAACCACACCCTTAACATCTACAGCTTTTGTCGTGTTCAGGAAGGGTTTAACGTAAATTTTTGTTGGCTCCAGCGCCTCGTAGACTAGTTCTCTTTCAAAGCCGTCTGGAACCTCATATGGCTCATATTTGCCTCCCCACTCTTTGAATAGGACTTTTCTTACTAGGGATATTCCGTTGCTGTGGACGCCTGAGCTTCTTAAGCCCACAACAGCATCTCCCGCTTTGATGGTTGTTCCGGAGATTATGTTCTCTTCCAGGACATCGCCTACGCTTGCAACGATCAAATCGAAGCCTTTTCCTTCGGTTAGTCCTTTTATGATGGCTGCTACGTCTCCGATTTCGCCTCCGGGCACTGGGCAATCTGATTCAGTTGCGCCCTTTACTATTCCCTTTAACCATTCACGTACCAAGTCTGGGTCGGAAACGTGAGCATGAAAGTTGTCAACCAACGCCAACGGAGTAGCACCCGACCGTATCACATCATTAACAGCCATCGCAACCCCATCCACTCCAATAGTGTCGTACTTGTTTGCCAACTGAGCTAAGAGAACCTTTGTTCCCACCCCCTCAATAACCAAGTCCAAGTAACAATCGCCGGCAAAGAAAATGTTGCCGTACGGCAATTGAACAACCTTACCATACCTGCCCAACGTGTAAGTTTGCTTCAACATAGACAGAGCCTGTTTAGATTTTGCTCTCGTTTCCCGGTCCACGCCAGCTTCAGAGTATGTGAGCTTCTTAGACATAGCCTTCCACACTTGACCAATGAGGCATAGTTTTCTTATAAGTTACGCTGCTCCAACACCAAAGCAACATAAAGAGTCTACAAAAACAAGATAGCTAAAACAGGTTCCTAAATGTGAAAAAGGCTTGAAACCAACAGCACACAATAGCAAGTTGATATTCTAGCAAAGAATATGTGTTCATATTAGGAGACTATTAACAGCTGATTGTTGAAAATCAGCCTTTTTCTTAGACTGCTAGCCGGTTGGCGTCTTTTTTTTGGGTGATTTTTTGTACTTCTTCTGCGCCTTCGTAGACTGCTTTTGTCATCTTCTGCTTAAACTTGTCCAACTGCTCTTTTAGTTCAGGGTTAGATATGGCAAAGATTCTCACGGCTACGAGGGCAGCGTTTTCGGGCTTAACAACGTAAGCAACAGGTATGCCCTTTGGCATCGCAGTGGAAGAAAACACTTTAGTGCCTCCATGTTTTCCAGAGTCCGGAGGACAAGCAACAACAGGAAAGGTAGTGTAACCTGCAACAACTCCTGAAAGGGCATCTGACAAACCAGCAACAGTAATGTAGACGAGGCGGTCGCCGCTCTCCTCATATTCCTTCAAGTCATTCAACAGTTTTTCTGGAGTTCTGTGAGCAGAAGCAACATTATAAACACAACTGACTGAAATTTTTTCCTTTTTCAGGAACTCCTTGATCTTAGCTGCAAACTGGAGGTCTCTTGGTGATCCCATGAGAACAACAATCTTCTCTTCTGGCATACCTACACCCTACTTACGTTATTGGATATACGTTTTGGTCAACTGACGCTTATTCCCATTGCTTCCTGATCTTCTCACTCTTTTTGGTCGCAGCCTCAACAGCCCTCATCAAAGCCTGCCGAATACCGCTGCCCTCAACCTCATAAATAGCCTCAACCGTAGTTCCGCCCGGAGTCGTAACACTATCCCGTATCTGAGCAGCACTCTGACCCGTCTCCAGCACAAGCTTCGCAGTTCCAAGAACAGCCTGAGCCGCACTAATCAAAGCCAAATCTCTGGGCAAACCAACCTTCAAGCCAGCATACGTGAGAGCCTCAACTATAATAGAAAGATACCCGGGACCACTTCCGCTTACAGCAGTCACCGCATCCATGTAATGTTCCTCAATTTCCATAGACCTGCCCATCACAGCAAGAACCTTCTTGAGTTTCTCTCTGTCCTCTTTAGTTACGTCATCGTCACAGCAGTAGGCAGTAAAGGATTCCTGCACCAAAATAGCAACGTTCGGCATAATCCTCACAAATCTAGCCTTAGGCACCACCCGCTTACAGAAACCAACAGTAACCGCAGCAGCCGTAGAAACCACCAGTTTCCCCTCCACCTCTTTGCCTATCTCCTTAAGAACAGTCTTCAAAACATTCGGCTTCACACACAAGAAAACCACATTAGATTCTTTCGCAGCCTTCCTGTTGTCGCTGGTCACGGCTATACCCAGCTTCTCCAGTTCCCTAACCTTTTCTAGTTGTATCTCGGCGGCTGTGATCTTTCCCTCATACCCGCTCTTCAAAAGACTATTAACTATGGCTCCGCCGATCACCCCTGCACCTATAACCGCAATACTGTCCTTCATCATTCGTTCCCTTCCATGACTATGATTAACCTTTCAAAAGCTACTCACTAATAAAATCTTCTTGATCAAGTTTGACCCAAAACATTAGAATCCAAAAAAAGATTCGACCATTTCATGCAAATATTCCACAAAAACTCCTTCTCAATTACTCAACATTTCAGAAAAAATGCTTTACACATTCCGTTTTCGACACGTTACCAATTTCGTAATAAGGCTTTATCTTACTTGAACCCGCTCTCTGAGTTTCAGGAAACCACAAGCTTGGTTATGGCTTGTGCAAACCCAATTAGATAATTAACCGAAAGTCAGGAGAGCAAAATTTGGATTACTTCGGGGAAGAAGAAGAGATCATTCGTGGCAAGAAATGGAACTGGAAGACCTTCGAATCCACCAAGGATTATCCGGTTTCCAGCAACCTTCTCGAGTGGGTCATAGGACAAGAACGAGCACTACAAGAGTGCTACCTCTATCTGGAAGAATGGGTCCACAAACTCAAGAAACTCAAAGAAGAAAAATGGTACGAAGCATGAAAGGACCCAAACAAGGAAAAACCCCAAATCACCAAAACTGCTCCCCCTAGACAATACCTGCTTTTGCTGGGAGACCCCGGAACAGGCAAGTCCCTGATAGGAAGAGCCCTATCCGTCCAGCTAACAGACCTTTACAAGAAAGAGGAGATTCGGCTTCAAGACGTAGTCTGCTGGCAAAACGACATAATCCCCAGCGAACCAAAAATCTCCTGTCACCCAGCTGGTGACGGAAAAAAGATTTTACTGAAACAGAAACTGAAAGAAACAAAGAAACTGTTTCTTCAGCAGCTAGGAGTCAAAGCTATAATCTACCTGATGATAATTGTAGCCTCCATCTTCATGTTCGCAGGCTTCTATTATCTGTGGCAAGAGACAGTCGCATGGGGCACGAATGCTTTGGGTTCCTTTGGAGATCCGGTTCAATCAGTCTACAACGGCGACTTCGGCAAATATATGATAGACAACTTCGTCGCAATTGGAAGCATAACATTTCTTCCAGCCGGAATGATGCTCATGTTCCTGATCCTAGTAACAGTTCTAGGGCGTTTCGGAGTTCTAGGAAGCGCCAAAGGAATAGGCGGAGCAAAAGCAACAAAAGTTCCGAAATTTATAGTAGACAACTCCAAAAAAGTTGCCCCATTCATTGACGCCACAGGACACGGTTCAGCACAACTCTTCGGAAGCATCGCATGGGACCCACTGCAAACCGGAGGACTCGGCACCCCAGAACATCAAAGAGTAAGCGCAGGAGACGTCCACCGAGCGCACCTTGGCATCCTGTACATTGACGAAATAAAGAACATGCAACCAGACGAAGCCATCACGCTGCTGACGGTCCTAGAAGATGGGCAACTGCCCGTAACCATGCGAAGCCGTTTAAGCGGAGCAGGAGGCACTGCTGCCATGGCGGTGGCTACAGAACCGGTGCCTTGCATGTGTTTCTTGGTTGGCGCCGGAAATTTCGACAGCATAGGACAGGTTCACCCAGCGCTTATGGACAGGATATATGGTTACGGTAAAGTAGTCAGAATGAACAACGATATGCAGAATACTGTTGAAAATCGCCGTAAATACGTCCAGTTTATCGCCCAAGAGGTTTCACGGTTCTGGTTGATGCCATTCACCAGAGAGGCATGCGAAAAAATAATTGATGAAGGACGCAGAAGAAGCAACAAAAAGGAGGCATTAAGCACGAAGTTTCGTTCCATGATTTCTTTGGTGAAGACAGCCGCCACGTTGGCGATGAACGAGGGCTTGGAGCTTGTTGAAAAGAGGCATGTTAAAGAAGCCATCGAGAAGCACTGTAAAACAATCCAGAAACAGATTCTTGAGCATCAGATGAGCGAAAGAGGAGAGATTCTAGAGATTAGCCCAGAAGGGGCAAAGCTGGGACAGATTTACGGGGTCGCCGTAGTCAAAGACAGCTATAGTGGAGAGATGACCGGCAACATCCTCACAGTCAAAGGCTTCCTAGAAAAACGAGACAAAAGGTACGACAATAGCCTGAAATGATACTACAAAGTCACGGGCATAGCAAAGGAAGGACAGGAACAGTTCATCACGGGCAGCGTAGCCAAAGTAAGAAGCGTTATCTTGCAGAAGTACGGCGTTGACATCGCCCAAGAATTCTTTACACACATAGATTTTGCTCAAGCCTACAGCGTGGATGGACCAAGCGCAGGAGTCACAATGACCATTCTATTATGTTCACTGCTAGAGGGAAAGCCGATCCGGTAAGATGTTGCGGTGACTGGGGAAATTAATGTCAGTGTAAATGATGTGGTTCCAGTTACTGCAGTTGGCGGATTGCATGAGAAGATTAAAGCAGCTGAGATGTGGGGCTTCAAGAAAGTCATTGTTCCAGCCAAAAACTACAAGCATTCGATAGACCCAAACGACTATAGCATAGAGGTAATCCCGGGCGAGACTCTGGAAGACTACCTAAAAGAATCCCTAGTTGACACCGAAAAAATGTCTAAAAAAATAACTTTTGCGCGCAAATAAGTGTCAGTCTATTCTTTCAATGCTTCTGTTATCTTGCATATAGGGTCTGAGATGTCCTCTTCAGTGAATTCGCGTCCTTTCGCTGAGACACACAGAATAGTGCTGTAGCCCTTCTTTTTCAGTTCTTTCTTCAATTTGCCGAAGGTTCTTCCCTTCCATAGACGGTAGGTGCAGAACAAGATTGCCCGTTTGCCCTCACCTTCAGGCAGGCGTTCTACGAAAGACAAAGCTTCTTTTGAGGGATTAAAACCGTGAACTGGGGGTTCCAAGAATTATCAGGTCATAATCGTTAACAACTGAGGGTTCAGTGGTAGTCAGGTCAAGAACTGCTGTAATCTTTAAGGAATCGGATATTGTTTCTACAAATTTTCGAGTGCTACCTGTTAGGGAAAAGTATAGAACACAAGCGCTCATGACCATGACTATGAAAAATGGACCATATATAATGTTCCATTTGAAAAGCTGAGACAAAAAAAGGTATGACTTATTGTTTTAACAATATTAACGGACAGCAATCAATCTCGAAAACCGTGTAACACAAATTTGGCGCGCACAGTCCGAGGCTTCACTGATTATTTTTTGTTGCAGCTCATGTCCACGATATTTAGCGAAAATGTCATAAATTAGATGCAGATACAATAAAGGTGGTTTAGATAGTGACTGACGAACAGAGATTACGCCAAGTTTCCGCTATATTCAGTGCGTTAGGCAGTCCTACGAGGTTAAAGATTGTTGAGCTTGTTAGCGAAACTAAGAGACCCTTACACATAAAGGCGGTAGCTCAAGTGCTAAAGAAGGATTACGCTGCAGTTTATCGACACGTCAAAGTGCTGGAAACATGCGGGTTGGTTGGTTTTTACGAGGTGGGGCGTTCGCGAGTGATATACCTGAAAAACTCGGAACTTGTCAAAGAGTTTATTCGAATTGGCGAAAAGATGATTTGACTCCGCTAACATAAGTTAGCAAAAAAGACATTTTATTTTGCAAAAAACATAAATATTATTTAGCATACAGCATCTTCTCTAAAGGTGAAATGCCGTTGCAGAGATTAGACACCAAAAAACTTGCACTAGCCAGCATACTAGGAGCCCTAGCCGCAGCATCCGAGGTAATAAAGGGACCACCCTTCGACATCCCCTTCCCCCTTATGCCAGGAACTGTTTCATGGGACCTGACTGGAATGCCCATGATACTCAGCCTGCTCTTCACGGGCCCCATAGGCGCAGTATACACGACTGTAATTGGCTGTTCAATTATTTTCCTTCGGGGAAACGTTTCTGGGGGCATATTAAAACTCGTTGCTGAATTAGCAACCATTTTGGCGTTTGCCGTAATTCGCAAAGGCATCATAACTAAATCAATTGCCGCGGTAATGTCAAGGGTTCTCGTAATGACTGTAGCTAATTTCTACTTGCTCCAACTATTCTATGTTTGGGCATCAGAAGCATATGTAGTAGGTCTTCTGTTTCCACTGGGAATTTTCAACGCCACCCAGGCTCTAATCAACATCATTCCCGCCTACATCATCTACTCTCGATTAGCCAACAAATGGCAACTGTGGGGAACAAAAGACAACAGTCCCTGATTTTTTAGATTAAAACGGAAAGAATGGTGGACCGGGCGGGATTTGAACCCGCGGCTTCCGCCTTTTTCTGCAGAGGCATGCGAAGGCGGCGTTCATACCAAACTGAACTACCGGCCCCGTATCGTTTGAATCAAGGAGAATATTTAACGTTATTGAATAGGTGACTTGCAGCGTGGATTGGGGAATTCACGGGTTTTCTATTTTTTTGTGGAGGCTTTAGGCTATCGGTTGCGAGAGCGCAAAACAGGATTCATCGCGCAAAAGTTTCTACATGTGATGGAGAAAAAACAGTTTTATTCTATGCTTAGCTAGGTGTATATTCGAAAGTTGGAGATGCACTGGGATGGACTGTAAGCCGCGACCTGACTGGGACAGATATTTTCTGGATTTGTGCGAGGCTGTTTCTAAACGTGCCACCTGTGACCGGGGAAGGGCAGGCTGCGTAATCGTTAAGGACCGGCGAATCATGACAACAGGCTATGTTGGAGCGCCCGCTGGGCTACCACACTGTGATGAATCGGGACATGATATGCGAAGGGTTTTGAACGAGAATGGAACTGTTTCGCAGCATTGTGTACGCACCTTGCATGCAGAACAGAATGCTATTATTCAAGCTGCAAAATTTGGGATATCACTTGACGGCTCCACACTCTATTGTAAGATGACTCCGTGCAGAACGTGCGCCATGATTATAATTAATTCGGGAATCAAGCATGTTGTCTGTGAGAAACATTATCATGCAGACAAGGACACAATAGCAATGTTTAAGCTGGCAGACGTCGAATTGGTTGTCATGACCAACAAAGTTGAAGAATACGACCGGCAGTAACAGTTTTTTAGTGTTCAAAAAAACATTTGCGCATTCTGGTTAGAAGTCGTTTTAAGATACTGGAAAAGTGTTTCTGCTACAAAGACACAGGCGCAAGCGTTTCCTATTTTTAGGTTGTATTATGAGTTCGTGTTTTTTTGGTGTTTTTTCTATGTATGCTATCACATTTTGTGATGAGTTGGTCCCGTTTATTGAGTATATTCTCCCATCTTTCAAAGTAAATGGTGCTGTTTCTCTTATTCTTGAACAGCTTTTTCATACTCATCACTTTTTGCATCTTTATTCCTACTGGTTTTCTGTTTTACAGTAGGTATTAAATCTTCTGAAATCACAAACCTGATTATATGTTTATCTGCGCTTTGCATCATATACTTTGATAACCACTCTCGGAATAACGTCCATTCTGTGGGAAAAACACTGTGAGCAATAATGTTTAGTCCAAGTTTTTTGGCTTTTTCAATGTTTATTATTTCATAATGTGTTTTGAATCCTCTTACTATGCCTTTGCTTATTTTCTTACATTTTTGTTTGCTGTATCCGCAGTCCTCCAGAATTTCACAAATATACTCCTCCATCAAACTCAACAAAGCCAAAGCATCTCTGATGCTAACGCCATCAAATTTGTCCGCAAGCACCTTGTAGGTGTAAGGTGTATCCTCTATTGCAATATCATCAAAGAGCAATGTAACAAACTGATGTGCATCAACAATAGAATTCGCAGACATCGTCCCATCTCCACTTTGCGACTGCAGATCAAGTGGCGATAGCAGGTTCATCATGCCCATAACTATCTTGTTTCCAGTGAGTGCAAGCAAAGTTCCCCCACTTGCTGCAATGTGCGGAATAAAAACAATGATTTCCTTGAACGCCTTCCGCAATGCACGAGCTATTTTATATGAAGATTGAACCAGCCCTCCGGGACTATTAACCAAAAGCAGCAATTCGGGCATCAGTTCTTGTTTGTATCTGATTAATTGCAGTTTCTACAGCAAATTCCTCAGAGACCCATCTGAGCATTTACTGTTTTGTTGGAGAAATCTTTAGTCCCACATAAGGAGCAATAAATGTCATCAAAACTGCGCCATGTTTTTTGCTGATTTTGGTTAACTTTTCTGAAAGCTCTGAGTCATCTTCTTCTGTTACATCAATTATTTTGTTTATAGAATCTACAGTTTCCATCCCATCATATTCCCCAAAGAATTATTAATTCCAATTTTTTGGTTTAAGCAAATTTAAATGATTACATTATTTTTTTCGCCAACATCAATATATAACATTTGTTGGACAAAGTATGCAGAACCTCTATGAGTTAAAACCTCTAACAGAAATGTGATAGAAGTGAATTTGAATGAGTGCCCCGATAAAATATTTTGAAACAAAACTGAAAGCCATGAGTTTAGCCGAAATTCAGGCTTACAAGAAGCGTTTGGACGAAAGAATACAAAAAATGATTATGGATACTACACCCAACGAACAGATTGCGCCCCTTATACTCTACCGTGGCATACTTGAACACGAACTCAAAACAAGAACAACATCGTAAGTGATCCACAAATAGGCTAGTAGACGACTTTTTCCAGTTCATTATTGGCTATTGCGTTTTTTATTTCTAGGGCGATTCTTCTGCCCATGTACATTCCTTCACCGTATTTCAGGTAGGCGTATGGGGAAGTGCCGATTCCCACATTGCTTCCTGCAACTATTCGCGCAGAAATCTCGAACGTGTAGATTTTCAGGTCATCCGTGATAACCGTTTCTAGGCAGAAGGGTCCTATGATGCCGGGAGGGGCAATCTGCTTGGACACTTCCACCACATTTTCGCCCATTCTGAGAAGCTCTGGCAGAAGCGACTCTCTGGCAACTATCGGAAAATTGCCGACAACAGTATATGTGGGGTTTATATTGGTTTCCAGTTGTTCGTTTGCTGGTATCTTTCCTATGCTGTCGACGGTGGATTCGTAGCGTCTGTCCATTCCCAGAAGCTCAACCTCATTTGTGAGCGGCGAATAGAAGTAGAGTGGGTAAACGTTTACTCCGATGATGTATTCTTGCAGGTGAATGTTTTCTAGATTCTCTTTAGTTATGTGCCCCCTTTTGAGCATGTCTTTTGCTTTCTTATGAAATGACTCTGGAGAATCAGCGATGAAGTAGCCTTTTCCGCCCATTGCACCGGGAAACTTTGCGATAACCAGCCCATCTATGTCGTCTGGATTTTCGAAGATCTTGGGCAACGTTAACCCAGCTTTTTTTAGCCATTCTCTCTGAGTTTCCCTGTCCGTTTCCCAGTGAAGCAGTTCCCGGTTACCAAACAAGGGTACACGCAATTTGTCAACTATGTTTCTTGTTCCAATATATGCATTAAATGAGCCGTGCGGAACCAGAATCGTGTTTTCCTGTCTCAGATTCTCTTGCACTTTATCATCTAAAAGTTCGCCAAAATCTTCAACTATCAATATTTGGTCTGCCACAGGAAACCGCTTGTAAACGATTTCGCTTTTTTTCTTGCAGATGCAAACTGTGTTGAAGCCCTCCTCTTTTGCTCCCTTGAATATGTTGAGTGCAGAGTGGGAACCAAGAGTGCCTACCGTGATTTTGTTGCGGTCATAATCGCCCAGAATATCGTTTATTTCGGTTTTTGGTATCACGTGACTATCATCCCAAGCTTGTTTTCTGCAACCGCGGTCTTAATTTCCATGGCAACTCTTCTTCCCGGACCAATCGCCATGCCATACTTGTATTTCATGTATGGAGACGTCGGTTCTACGCAGGGGCAGCCGGGTATTCTTGGGCTTACATCGAAAATGTAGAACTCCAAATTCTTGTTAATGGCTCCTTGCAGTGCAAACAAGCCGATTATGCCCGGAGGGTACTCCTTTTTGCAGGTTTCAACAAATTTTTCGCCAGCATCCAGTATCTTTTCTAGTTGGGATTCTCGTATAGTGGCTCCCATGTGCCCGATTTCCACGTTTTGTGTTGACAGTTTTGCTTCCAGTTGTTCGTCGGCGGGTAAGTCTAATATGCCGTCCAAGTTTGTTTGTATTCTTCTGTCAAAGCCTAGCAGGTCTATTTCGTCGGTTATTGGAGAGTAGAAATAGTTTGCGTTGAATTTGGCTCCAACAATATACTCTTCGATGATTGATTCTCCCAAGTCTTTTCTATCAATTATGCCCTTCCTTATCCGCTCTTCTGATCTTTTCTTGAATTCTTCTGGAGAAGAAGCGTAAAAGAAGGCACGTTCTATGCTCCTTGTTTTCTCAGGAACTTTAACTATTGCCAATCGGTCGATTTCTTCGGGTGACCCAAAAATTTTTGGCAGGTTTAGTCCTGCTCGTACGATTAGGTCGTACTGGTTGTTTGGAACGTTTCTTTCTTCGCTTCTGAGCATGAACCTGTTCCCTAAGAGTGGAACCGCAAACTTTTGTTCGATGTTATCGTAGCCAATGTAAACCGAAAAAGATCTGTTTGGCACAAAAATCGTGTTTAGTTGCCGTAGCTTTGCTTGGTTTTCTTCTTTAATCAAATCAGCGAACTTATCCAGCAGCAGGACGTGATCAAACAGGTTTCGGTAGTGTTTTGTGTATGTTTTTTCTCTTCCCTTTTGGCAAACAACAACTACCTCATATCCTTCTTGTTTGGCGCCATGACCCATCTCTAGAGCAGAGTGAGACCCAAGCACACCTATCTTAATTTCTTTGGGATTATAATCTGATAAGATTTCATGAATTTGTTCACGGTTCATTTTTGTTCACCTAAATATGCTTTATAGCGTGTGTGCATTTGCGGGGGGCATTTAGCGCACCGCTCTTTGTTTATGTTACTTCTGTTTGCAGTCCATTCTAAAAGTGGTATAATAGATTTTCTGAGTTCTGTGCCGTCCTTTGTGAGGGAATATTCAACTCGTGGGGGTATCTCGGCAAATGATTCTCGGTTGATTAAGCCTTCTGCTTGGAGGTCTTTTAGCGTATCTGACAGGGTTTTTGGGCTGATTCCGCGTAGCGTTGCCATTAGTTTGTTGAATCTTAGCTTTCCGCTGTTGCCTAGTGTGTTGATGATTAGTAGTGCCCATTTTTTGCTGATTACGTCGATGATTCCTTTGAGTGGACAGATGCAGACACGGTTATCTTCGTACATTGTAATCACTTTCGTTGGTGATAGTGACTATATTACTATAAACTGGATAGTTTAAATACTTTACTTTTGATACCGTTTATGGTGTAGAATTGGAGGTGAACAAAAAACATGTGTGGAGATTGTTGTTGCGGTTCAGATGGTCATGACCATGGACCTCGAAGAATGTTAACCAAAGCAGAAAAAGTCGAGAAACTAAAAAAGTATGCAGAAGAGCTGAAGAAAGAACTTGCAGCCGTAGAAGAGAACATCCAAGAACTCAGCAAATAAAACATATCTATTAACTTCTGTTGCCCCTATTTTTATGCCCCCTTTTCTTTGAAGCCCACACAGTTGTGGTTCCTGAAAGCTACAACTTGTCCCGCATTATTTAGGCGCGGAAGAGTGAAATGTAGTTCATTGCGATGCGTGATGATACTAAAGCCTTAACTGTCTGCGAGCTTTTAAAAAAATGGTTGGAGGTCTGAGTTTTTGAAAGCTATTATTGTTTACGAATCTATGTTTGGTAACACTTTGCAAGTAGCAGAATCAATCGCAGAAAATCTAAACAATATTGAAAAAATTGAAACTGTAATTAAGACAACTAAAGACGTTGATCCAACGGAAGTTCTTGATTACGCTTTAATTCTCATTGGGTCTCCAAATCATATGGGTGGTCCAACCAGAGGCATCAAGAAGTTCATCGATAAACTTGGAAAAATAGGGTTAAAAGAGAAAAAGGCTGCTACCTTCGACACATATGTGCGCAAAAACATAAACAAAGCTGTGCGAAAGATGGAACGGAGAATAAAGGAGAATGTTCCTGGTTTAGAGTTGATAACTCCTGGTTTGTCAATAAAGGTTGGAGGAGTTAGAGGGCCTGTCCTTGAAGAAGAGCTTCCTAAATACAAAGAGTTCGCAAAATTGATCATGGAAACGATGAAAGTTTAAAACATCTACTATTTTTTGAGTCCACATAACGAAACGCATAAATTGTTATTTTTCGTTGATAATGTCTGTCGGGAGGTAGCTCAGCTTGGTAGAGCTTCCGAGCCAGCCTAACAAATGTCTGGGCTGACGGAGATGCTGTAGAAGTCTACCCGTATGGTGGGCATCATTTAGCCTATCAAGCGTACAGAAACCGGAACGTCGCAGGTTCAAATCCCGCCCTCCCGACCACACTTCTCTTCTGGAGTGTCTGGCAAAAAAGCCAAAACTGGCACAAACAAATTAGCATATTAGGAGACTAATAACAGAGCATTGTTGAAAACAAGCTTTTTCTGAAAAACGGTGCAACAGCATTATTTTGTTACCTAAAAGCTAAATTAGTTCGCCGTTAATTTTACGATAAAACAACATACTCGAGGCTGACTGATGAAGTCTTTCCCCAAAAAATTCAAGTTACTTGAGATTGAGGAGAAGTGGCAAAAGAACTGGGAAGAAATGGGCATCTACCGATTCAACCGTGCAGAAGATTCCCGTCCTTCTTTTACTATTGATACTCCTCCTCCTTATCCTTCCGGCAATTTTCACATGGGTAACGTCCTCAACTGGACATACATAGACGCTCTAGCCCGCTACAAGCGCATGCGAGGCTACAACGTGTTATTTCCTCAGGGCTGGGACTGCCATGGACTCCCAACAGAAGTCAGAACAGAAGAAACCCACAAAATCAAAAAAACAGATGTGCCGCCAGCAGAATTCGTTAAGCTCTGCAAGCAACTCATAAACAAGTACATAATCATAATGAAAAAAGCCATCATACGGCTAGGCTGCTCCGTGGACTGGACAACAGAATACAAAACCATGGACCCAAACTACTGGAAAAACACTCAGCTATCATTCATTCAGCTTCACAAAAAGGGCTTAATCTACAAGGGAACACATCCCATCAGCTGGTGCACAAGCTGCGAAACAGCAATCGCAGACGCAGAAGTTGATCACGAACAAAAAGAAGGCACCCTACACTACATCAAATTCAAACTAGAAGACGGAAACCACCTGCTCATAGCAACAACCAGACCTGAACTATTGCCTGCATGCGTAACCGTAGCAGTCAACCCAAAAGATAGCCGCTACAAACAATACATCGGCAAAAACATCACTGTTCCAATCGCAGATCGTAGCGTCAAAATAATAGCCGAACGAACTGTTGACCCAGACTTTGGAACAGGCGTCTTAATGATCTGCACCTACGGCGACAAAGCAGACGTAAAAGCCGTAACCACACACAAGCTCCCATCCATAATCTTAATCGACGATAAGGGAAGAATGAACGAAAACGCAGGAAAATATGCTGGACTAACCGCCAAACAAGCAAAAAAAGCCGTAGTCAAAGACCTACAAGAAGCAGGTCTGCTAGAAAAGACTGAGCCTCATAGTCAGGAAGTTGGAACCTGTTGGAGATGCAAAACCCCAATCGAAATACTGGAACATGAACAATGGTTCATGAAAACCCGCATCTTCACAGAGCAAGTCAAAAAGAACACCCATGAAGTAACATGGTACCCCGACAACATGAAAAAACGCATGATAGACTGGGCAAACAGCCTAGAATGGGATTGGGTAATATCCCGTCAAAGAATCTTCGCAACCCCAATCCCACTATGGTACTGCACAAAATGCGGAGAAGTCATCATAGCAGAACCTGACTGGGTGCCCATAGACCCACGAAACCAACCCCCAAAAACTGGCAAATGCCCAAAATGTGGCTCCACCAAATTCACTCCAGAAACAGACGTGCTGGACACATGGTTCGATTCTTCCATAACCTGTGCAGTACATGCGGGCTGGCCAGACAACAAAGACTGGCAAAAACTGTACCCCGCTGACGTGCATCCCTCAGGATACGACATCATCCGAACATGGGCATACTACCTCATGGTCCGCAGCCTAGCCCTCTTCGACGAGAAACCCTACAATAGTGTCCTCATCAACGGCATGGTGCTTGGAACCGATGGCAGAAAAATGAGCAAATCCCTCGGCAACTTCGTATCCACTCCAGAAGTTTTCAGCAAATACGGCGCTGATGCTCCCAGACAGTGGGCAACAAGCGGAGGAGCAACAGGCTCAGACATACCCTTCAGGTGGGAAGATGTTGAGTACGCATGGAGGTTCCTCAGAAAACTCTGGAACGCTTCCCGATTCGCAGGAATGCACCTTAAGGACTACAACCCAAACCAAACAAACCTACAACTAGAGCTTATTGACCGCTGGCTAATATCCAAAATGGAACAGGTCACCAGAAAGGTAACCGAGGCACTAGAAAACTGCCAATTCAATGTAGCCACTGACGAAATACGAAAATTCACTTGGCACAGTTTCTGCGATAACTACCTTGAAGCCGTCAAACATCGGCTGTATCAGCCCGAAACGTATGGTGATAAAAAAAGAGCGGCTGCCCAATACACCCTCTACACCGTAATTTACAGGATAATTCAGCTTCTTGCCCCAGTTTCTCCACACATCACCGAGGAACTATACCAGATAATGTTCGCGGACGACAAGAAACATGAAAGCATCCACGTCTCCCAATGGCCCACCATACAAGAAGAACTGATTGATGAGGAGACTGAGAAAAGCGGCGACCTCATCGTTGCTGTAATGGGCGAAATTCGCAGAGACAAAGCAGAGAACCAGAAGCCACTGAATACACCTATCAAAAAGCTAACATTATACTCAGAAGACAAGGAAACCGTAGAAGTTCTGTGTCAGGCAGAGGAAGATCTTGCTGGAACCTGCAAAATAGAGAAAATGGAAGTTGTATCATCTAAGGGAGAAGGACGAGAAGTTCAAGGCTATTCTGATGTTCATTTTGTAGCGGAGTATTAATTTGCGGCTTTGTAACGAAGAATCGCCGCTACTCCGCCAAAAGACTTCTTTAGCATCTGCCCCTCTTCTGTATCGCCAGACAAGACTTCCACATCCGTTCCCGCTATCTCAGCTGCCTCAGCTAATTCGTCGATAGTCTCTTGAGTATTCGTAACCGAGAGGGTTGGAACATTGCATTTCGGGCACGAACTCCCGTTTGTTTTCTGCTTAAACTCCGCAACTTGACGCATCTTTATTGTTTCTTGTTTTATGTAGTCGCAGGAACCACATTTCATTGTGACTCTAACGGAATCTAGGTCCTCAGAAAGCAGAAGAGTAGCTACAATTCCGTTACTCAGGTATTTTCGCACGTCATCTTCGCCGTATGCGGCTAAGCCAGTGTCCTGCCCTATTTCACGGAGAAACTTCTGCATGATATTCTTTTCTTCAACATAACGTATTCTCCGCAGAATATCCTGAGACCCCTCCACAACCTCCTCTACTCCATGATCATCCGTATATGCGGTGTCGATGGTGGCTACAATCTTATCCTTCAGCGTATAATGAAGAAAGTTTCCCTTATCAAAATCGAATTTTGTGGGTCCAGGTCCCCCCAAAAGTATGCTCTTCAAGTTTTCGATGGGAAGAAAGATTTCGTTGGCGTGTTCTCCAACGCGCTTGAAGTATTCTTGCATCTTTGCCTGTCTTTGCCGGACAAACCTTTTGGCAGATTGTCCTCCTGCCTTGAACTTTCCGGGAATCCCCGAGGTGATTTGCTTCACTACGTCGAGATGTTTTCCTCTAATCGTAGCAAAGGATGCGTTTGAGGCATCTAAAACGATGATTCCATAGGTTTCTTTTTCCTTCAAGAACTCCTGCAGGTGCTCAGTGTGAAATTTGGCATCACAACGATAAAGATAGACTTGAATGGGCTCGGGCGGAGATATTATGTACAATTCGATTTTTTCGCTTCCAGGACCATTCTGGGGAATTGCTCCACAGAAGAGCACCAACCCATTTTCTGGCACCTTCTTGAACAGTTTCAGCCGCTGCGTGACTCTGGTTATGGCGTCTTGAACGTTCTTTTTGGTGGTGTTAGATTTGATGTTTGAAGCCGTTCCGTACTCGTTGTTGAGCATAGCTACTACTTCGCTGATTTGGCGACCATACGGTACATACATTGAGACAAGCTCTGTTCCTCTGCCTTCTCTGGCTGCTAGTCTCTCCAGATTTCGTTTTAGGCGAAACCGTAGAAGCGAAGATTGTTTGGTGCTCAACGTTCATTACGCTCTTTGATTGTACAACTATCCAATGTAGCATATCTGATAAAAGTTATCTTTTGGGTCTGCAGAATACTTGAACCCCTGTTTCGTTAAACTATAATGCTTTGGGGTTGAAGGGTAACATTATTCAAATCGAACTTGACTATCTGTGTGGACATAAACAGTATCTAGTATTGATTAGGTGGGATAAAGAGGCTGTTAGCTCAAAGGCTAGTGTTTGTTGGTCACATCTCTGTTGACAAAGTCGAGAACGTCAACGGCACCCGGGTTCAGCCGGGAGGAGCAGCATTATACGCGGCAATGGCAGCCAGAACCCTGTCCCAGAACGTTACATTAATCTCGGCTACTGGGAAAGACAATCAATTCCGCAATGTTTTGAATCTTTTGCCATACAAGGACGTGAAAATATACGATGTACCCTCCACAAGATTTCACATCAGGTATGATTGTCGCTGGGAAGCCCATTACCTCAGAGCCGATTATGGCGCTGGCTCCAGAATAACGTCTCGGAGAATCTCAGACCGGTGGCTTAGGCACAAGAGCATATTTCACATTTCTCCTATGAGACCCGCCAATGTTGCCAGAATCTTAGATAAAATAAAACAGAAGTCTCCGGAGACTAAAGTTTCGGTTAACACGTGGATAGACTACATTAGGGAGGGTCGGAGAAACAGGAGAATCCTCAAGGACATTGCTTTGAAGGCGGACTTTTTTATTTTGAGCGACACGGAAGCTAAAGCGTTAGCCCAGACTGATTCAATCTCTTCTGCTGTTAGGCTTCTCAAAGCTAAGATGTTGATTGTTACTTTAGGAGATTTGGGTGCCATAATAAGCGGAGAAAGTGTTGGGTTGCAGATGTTTGCTGCGTTGAATCTGTCACCGGATAAGGTTGTTGACACTACAGGGGCTGGAGATGTATGGTGCGGCGCCTTTATAGCCACCTACAATCTTACCGAAGATTTCGCCAAGTCCGTTAGTGTCGCATCCACTATTTCCCGTATTAAATGCTCTGATTGGGGCTTCCAGAGCCTCATAAACCTGCGATTCAAGGAGCCTAACGATGTGATAGAATTCGTTATGGGACTGAAGGATGGGGGCATCCAAAAAAGAATATTTGACTACATGAAAGACTAATCACGTGCTATTTTGGTTGTTTATTTTTAGCATAAAACCTAACAGCTGATTTAGCAGCTTACGATATCACGGATGTTTTCGGTTCTCCAGACCTCCATACTACTCAAGGCAAGAATACGAAAAAAAGAAGAAACAATGGGATCAGAGGACAATCTGAAAAAGGCTTATTGCTCCTGAAGACTTGCAGAAAAAGAAACATTCTTTAGGATATTTACTTGCATTAGATGTGGAGACGATTGTATGACCATGGCATATGTCTTGATTAACACTGAACCAAAGCACATGGAAAGCGTTGTAAAGAGTTTGGAGAAACTTGATGCTGTTGTGGAAATATTTCCTGTTTACGGCGTCTACGATGTAGTGGCTAAGATTCAAGCAGAAACCATGGAAAAACTCAAAAGCATTGTCACTTGGAAAGTGCGGAGCCTAAACGATGTCAGGTCAACCATAACCATGCTTATCCTTGAAGACAAAAAGTAACATAATATCGTCTTTCGTTTCCATTCTACACAAAAGAAGCGTGAATCAGCCTTGACGCGTGCTGTAATACTCTACTGGTCCAGCACCGGAAACACCAAGAAAGTGGCATCTGCAATAAAGGAAGGCTTAGAGGCTGCGGGAGTAAATGTTTCTGTAATGAAAACAACCGAAGCAGAGGACATAGACTACTTCGATTACGATTTCGTCTGTGTTGGTTGTCCGTCTATTCAGTGGCATCCACCTAAGCAGGTTACAGAGTTTTTGCTCAAAAAATTTGACGATTACCGAAAGCAGAAAAAAATCAAGACAGGCGCCCCAAAAATTCCCAGAAAAAACGCATTAATCTTCTGTACCTATTCAGGACCACACACTGGACTTAACGAAGAGTCCCTGTGGGCAAGTATGTGGGGCAGTTCTTTGAGCACCTCGGTTTCACAGTATTGGATGAATGGTATGTTCTAAGCGAGTTTCATGGCTCAGTGGAACATAGCACAAAAGGCAGAATGGGCGACATGAGAGGAAAACCAACAGAAGAGTACCTACAAAAAATAAGAATGGACGCCAAAAAACTGGCTTCTAAACTCTAAAAGATTATTACACATTGTTCTCCAACCAACGGTTAAAATTTAATCCCCAAACAGTAACCCTTTAAAAACAAAAACACATATGTTAAATATAATTACAATCATAATTAAAAAGCCTAGTTGAGGAATGCAGCTTGTATAGTGGACTCGATTTGGTAAGAAATTATTAGTGGTTAGTTTAATTTCATTAGTTTTATTATCAACATTTAGTGGTTCAGTTTTTGGTCTTAATTCCAACATTCCTGATCCTCCTGCACGACCTAACACCGTAGGTCCACTAAGTGGAGTGGGTGGAACTTATGGTGGAGTCGTCCTTGTATTGTCTGAGCCACAACCTAACGTGGTAGCTGATAGAAACAAAGTTCTTGGTAAGATAGAACAGACAAATGAAAAGAAAACCGTAAAAGTTGACGAAAAAGCAGATTGGGGTCTAAGTATGACTGGTCCCGTATCAAACAGCAAAATGCAAGGAATATTAGAAGCGATTCGCGATCTAAAACCACCACGCAAAATAGCCTTGTCATATGACTTGCAAGGAAAAGATGATGAGAAACGAACATGGACTCAAACCGGTACCGTGTACGAAATCACTCACCACAAAATTTACATTGTTAGGCAGGCGGTTCCTGCTCAAAATGAGCTTGTTGGAATTATGGTCGTTGAGAAACCTGTTAGTCTCCAAGTGAAATTGGATTCGGAAGATTGCCCTGAACCTAAGCCCGTAGTTCAGGTCATAGGAGTTGTTGGTACAATTGAAGGATTCATCAATTCGGTCATGGGGTTCTTTAACTGGTTTTTTGTCGATTTACCAAATGATTTGGGAATATACGTTTTTGGTAACATTAAAGTATATTCTGGAGGTGGCATCGCTGGAGTGCTGCATCTTAGGTCAGGAGAGAGCAAGACGATTCTACTACCTCCAGGTTCGTATACTGCTAAGGCGTTAGTTCAAGTTTTCGGGATACCAATAGAATTGGATGCTGGCAATGTTGCAGCTGAAGTCCCAATACTCTTAACAGTTACTCTAACAACTGTCGAGTACGTAGCAATCATCCTAGTCCTTATCATAATTGTCATTGTGATTGTTGTCCTCTTTTGGATTTTGAGAAAAATCTTTAGACGATACCACGTTATGGAAAGAGTCTTTAGAAGAAAACGATTAACTCAACAGCCTTTATCCCCTGTAGATAAACTACCTAAACCAGTTACGTCAAATGGAAACCAGTAGAAATGGATCTAAAAACTCCCAAACCAAACAAAAAAGAAGAAAGCAAGAACAAGAAAAGTCAGATTACACAAGTACAAAATAGTACAGATAAAACGCAAGAGAATTGAATTCTTTATTTGACCCAACAGTTCATAGACCGTGTAAAGACTCAGAGATGTAAAATTACAGGTTGGGTTTGGGTTAAATTTTGTTTATTTATGGTTTGGAAGCTGAACCTCCAAAAATTTTGGCACTTGCCAGATTCTACTCAACAGTAACCTTCTTTGTTTTTCCTTCCCAGACTCCGTGTAGATTGCAGAACTCTTGAGCCCTAAGGGTGGCTGACTCGTTCAATGTTACATTCAATGTTACGACGTATTTGTCTGACAGTTCCGAGCCAAACTCTACCCTAGAGATTAGGCGTTCTCCGGCATAGAGCGTAACCCAGTTTATCCAGTGACTTAAGGTGTTGGGGTGCTCAACTCCGTCGATTCCACCAATCTTAATCTTTACGGCGAACGGCTCATTGGCTTTAACCGTATCTGGTGCCTCAATTATGGGTACATGCTTCTTTGCCATTCCAGTAAGATTCGTCCAGTCTGCTGGTTTGTTCAGTTCAGTTAAGGAAAACACTTTTTCAACACTCAAAAATTACATCTCCCAAACAAACTGCCTTTTGGGCTCTAAAAAACTTTATTGTATACTCACTTCTATGCCCTTTTTTGGGCTATGTACTTCGCCCGCAGGATTCCTAAACAATTCAGGCTTCTCGGTGTGAACGGGCACTAGGAGTTTTGGCTTGATTTTGTTTATCATCTCTTGTATTTCGGGACCAGAAGCGTGACCGCTAGCGTGAATCTGGTAAGGTTTCCAGTCGTTCTTGGCGTTGATGTTGAAATGCTTTAACCATCTTTTCATCCGCTCTTGAGAAAGCTCCATTTTTGGGTTAAACGGTTCACATTGTGCCCTCACAAACACGGAACCTTCCGGAAGATCGAAATCTAAGATGTTTTTAAACCTGAAATAGTCCAGATGCAAAACGTAACTGCATGGATTCTCGCTGATTTCAATGGCGGATATTCCCTTCTCCAAATGTTTCGTATCCACCACTGTGTTGTCGCGTTTGCGGCTCCACTCCGAAAGCGGCATATCCCCAACCTTATGCTTAGAGTTACTGTAATCGCCCGGAGAATAGAGCATACACCCGCACCTTTCAAGAAACACTTTAGCGCCCTCATTATATACGCTTCTTCCAATCCTAGCCAACAGATAAGCTAACCGTGGATCAAAAACCGGAATTCTGCCGCTCTTTATCGCAGCATCACGAACAGTCTCATACCTGTCTATGTCCTTCCACGTAAACCCGACCATAGCCAAGCCTTCACATTTAGAAAATATGTCAATCAGGTCCGCCTCCACCTTCTTTTCATCATCCGGCTCCTCTTGGTCAATACGGGTTCCTTCACAAAACATGATGTCCGGAGCAAGACCGCTCAGATCGTCTCCCAAATTGTAACCAGATCTTCCATGAAACCGAACGTCTCCAGTATACAATACCTGCGAGTCTTTCGCTTCAACAAGACAAGCCATAGAACCAGGTATCGAATGGTCCACATTAAAGCCCGTAACCGTTAACCCATTCTCGATTGTTTTGGGCTTCTTATGCTCCAAATTACGGAATTCTCGGTTTACCTGTTCCTTCGAATAGCCCACTTTTGGTTCACCGGGAAAAAATCCTGTTTTTAGTCTTCCCATCTCGCGGTCTTTTGTAGCTGTCAACTGTTTATCTAAGCCCTGCAAGTTTCCAATCTCAGCTACTGACGCCATCAGTTTCTTTGTCATTTCAGAACACAAAAACGGAAATGCACCCAGATACGGGGCATATCCGCAATGATCCAGATGTGCATGCGAAATAAACAATGCATCAGGATGCCAAGAACCTGCTTTCTTTGCCTCCTCAAAACTTTGCACATCTGTCTTCCACAAGTTTTTTGCCCTGAAATCGTAACTTTCAAAATCGTTGGGACAAAGGGCATCCTGCCTGTAGACTCCATCGATGTGCGGCAACAATCCCAGTTTCAGTAAATCGTGAATTTTGCATCCTGACCGAGGCTGCAGAAACTCTTCGAAAAACAGGCCTTCTTGGCTGTATGACAAACCAAAATCGAGAAAGATTGAGCCCTTACCGATTTTGACGAGTATTTTGTTTCCTCCAATGTCACCTACGCCCCCATAACAAGCAAATTTGATCATCAATTGGAACCTCACAACAAAAGTTAGTTCTCAAGAGCAAATATAAAATGTACCAAACCGTCGGTACGCAATACCGTAATTGCGTCCCTCTGAATTGGAATTAAGCAATAACCAGATAATTATGGGCGAGTTTTTTCTAGGAACCTATAGATTGCCGAGTCATATCGCGCGGTTTCTTTGAAGGCTTCCACAGACAAAACTTTTCTGGTTTCCACGCTTACGTCGCCGTTCTTTTTGTATTCTTTTAGAACTTGACCGTATCTACGGGGGTTAACGATCACAACCACGTTCTCAAAATTTTTTGCTGCCGCCCTAATCATGTTTGGTCCGCCTATATCGATGTTCTCTAAGGCTGTCTTCAGGTCCGCTCCTTTTTCTGTTACTTTTTCGAAGGGATACAGATTACAAACAACCAAATCGATAGGTTCTATTTGGACCTTTTCAAGGTCCTTCATATGCTCTTTCCTGTCTCTTATGGCAAGTATGCTACCAATCAACTTTGGGTGCTCGGTCTTAACTCTGCCCTCCAAAATCTCAGGAAATCCTGTGACCTCTGAAACATGTTTAACGAACCGGATTTTTCCCTCTTCCAAACTTTTGAAAGTTCCACCTGTCGAAATTATCTCAAATCCAAGTTTGCCGAGTTCTCTAGCGAAACTAACGATACCTGTTTTGTCATAAACGGAAATCAGGGCACACTTCATACTAATCAGCACCAACCAATGCTCTAGTCTTGTTATTAGGGGTAATGAAACAAAAGTCTTTCAACCGCCTCGTTTTATGCCAAAAATTAAAAAGGACAACATAAGCATAACCAAAAATGGAAACAGGTTCGCCGTCATGAATCTGATTCCAAACATGCAAAACCAAAAGTTTAGATTAATCGAAGAATGAGGTGTCCTTTATGTCAAAGGACCCGAACACGATCTATGTTGGAACGAAACCTGCAATGAGCTACCGTTTTGGCGGTGATTACACACTTCAACGACTCTGACGCCAAAGAGGTTACTTTGAAGGCTAGAGGAAGAGCAATAACAACTACTATAGACGTTGTCGAAATAGTCCGCCGCAAGTTCCTGAAAGAGCTGAAAACTAACAAAATAGAAATTGGAACCGAAGAGATGCAGCGAGAAGACGGAACAAGAAACGTTTCAACAATCGAGATAAACCTAAAGCGCTGAGAATCTGACAGCCTTAACCTGAAACAAAATTCCCTTAATTTTTGTCTTTTCTTTTTTTCTGTTCACGTCAACAATAATTCTTTGTAGATGGATTCGCTTGTCGGCTTTTGGGAGAAAAAACGTTTTTTGGTTTTCTGACTTAAAGTCCATCTTATTTTAGATAGTAGTCGTTTTCTTTTTTTGACCCAAAGCTTCTTACGCCTTTTTCCTTCAGCTGTTTTCTAAGTTTTCCGGCATATTCAGAGCTTATTTCTCCCCTCTTCTCCAAATAGCAGATTATCTCTTCCGCCTGCTCCACTTTGTCGCATCTGCGGAGGAAATCAATCACATCCGGTGTATACGCAGTAAATTTCCTTGAGACCGCCTTCTCGCCCGTAGCAGGATCAAATCGCACAGAATTTATCTTTGTTACACAGTTCCCGTTCTCTATTTCTTGAGCCAATTTCGGGAACATTTTTCGAAAGCTCTCCTTTTCAACATCCATTTTCTGGGAGTTCTCCTTATTGCTGATTATATGCTGTTGATTGACCGTCTTGCAATATTTTTCTTTGATTAAACCTCTATTTAAATTGTGATCAGCCTTTTTTCTAAAAGACCGTTTTCTAGGTGGGCACAAACTTTTGAAGCGGATTCTCCTTGAGGATTTTTGTAAGCTGATTTAGCCTCAAACCTGTTCGAGCATCTCCATATGTTTCGCATCTCTGTATTTTTCCTAAATAATCTAGGCTTCGAACCACAACTTCTACCTCATCTCCAGAATGAAGAATGACCTGGATATGAAAGGAAGACTCTTTTCTGCCCTCTTTAGTTACTGAACGCCACTCCGAACTCTCAGCCTCAAAGTTGTGCTCTTGAAGTTGACTTAACACCTGAACAGGGTCTTCGGAAAATGTGACTATGTCTATGTCACTGTTTTTGTGGGCTGTTCCCCTCCAGACGCTTCCCACAAGACGCGGACTAAAACCGTCTAGTGCCTCCATTATTTCCCTTGCTTCTTTTCGCATTCGCAGAAGCCTCTCTTTTCTTGAGGCACCCTCCCTATCTTCAGCGATTCTATCCATTTCCTCTGCAACTTCGAAGTTGCTGGGAAGAACTCGAGCACCTAACGTTTGTGTGGCTCTTTGTTTGGCTTGTTTATACTCTTTTTCTTGGGACGTATAGAGTAGGAGTGCGGCTTCTTGGGCAACTCTGTTTCTCAGAATTTTTGCACGGTTGCCCTTCAAGACTTTTCACCAGCCACATAGTTATCTTGTGTAATTCCAATAGTAGATTTTTTGGTAGATGTCTGCGATTGGAAAGTTTGGATCGTCATAAACAATGTCTAGAGCTAATCCGTACTGATCAAGTAAGTCTTGAGATAACTCCCAGATTTGCTGTGATTTCTCGTCTGGTCCCCAGTATCCCCATATTTTGTCGTCTAGGGAACGCATACCCCACGCATAATTCTGGGGCAGAACCAAAGCAGCTTGGGCTTCAGTTTTTCCGTAATCTTCTGGATTTTGTTGCATGTGGTTCCAGAACTGTTGCATCGCCGCGAAGTGTTCGTCCGTTAGGATGCCGTAGGGGTTGCCTGGAGGGTCTGTGGGGTAGTTAAAGATGATTATGTAGTCTGCTCCTGCTTCATAGGATATGAGCATGTCTTCGAGCATTTCTGGTCCAGTTTTGTAGTCTCCTGTTTTATTGCTTGGTCTGTCTATGTCATTCCATACGATGATTGAACCCCAGTCTTTCTGTTGAACGGTCGCCGCGCCTCTGCAAAGGGCGATATGTTTCTGTGTATCATGATTCCATCCTAATTCAACAAAGATTGTGTCGTAGCCTGCAAGGTAATCAAACCAGTACAGGGCATAATCAGAACTGAAAGCTGCAATCGAACGGTTAGTCAACTCGTTAAGTCGTAAGTGGCCTATAATGTAATCTAGATACCTGGCTTTCGCTTCTTCATAATTTCGGGCCACAGTCTGATTGCCGCTTTCATCTATGTAATCGTCTATTGTTTGGTAAAATTCTGGGTCAACTTCCTTAATGTACTGAAATACGAATTCCCAGTTTCCGTCAATTTGAATTCCACCGGGTTCGTCATACAAGTAAACCCCTAAGAAACTGGCACCCCATCGTTCTTTAGCGAAGTCGAGCCATGGAATCTGCCATGGCTGATCAGTGTCAAACCAGCCAAAAAACACGATAAAATCTAGTCCAGATTCGACAGCATAATCACAGATTTCGTTTATGGCTGTTTCATTCTTGCTTACGGGTCCTGACTGCAGCACAAACAGATTGGTGTAGTCTTTGGTTCTATCAATTAGCAGTTTTGCGTCGGCAGTTGTGTTGCCGCAAAAAGAAATTCCGAAATAAGGTTCTACTGGAGATATTGCTCCGTTTTCTGGATCATTCGGAAAATAGAATACTGTAACCAACACTGAGGAAATAAGTATTGAAGAGAGGAAAACCCATCTCAGCCTATAAATCGTATTTCGTATTGAACTCAACTTTAATCCTAACCTACTAGGTCGCTTAAGTACGTAAAGATTTTGAACCATTTATTTGTTAGTTTTTTGGGCTTCGCGTTTTAGAAATTAAATTTTAACTCTTTTTATACTATTCCCTGTTTGTTCTATATGTTACTCGGGTAATTCGTATTCGTTGAAGAAAAAGACAAAAAAATAGAAGAAAAAAAGGTTCAAAATGAAGGCTTGACATCAACCTGTGATGTTAGTATCTTCTTCGTTTAGCAAAACAATCTCTGCAGTATACAGGCCTGCTTCCGCTAGGCTTGAATGGAACTTCACATTCTTTGCCACACTCTGCGCAGGTTGCTTTATGCATCTCGCGGTTCTCTCTATAAGACAAGTAGCTTACACCTCCAATTTACTCGAAAAGAACTAGTTCTTATTGGACTCCAATTCTTACATACCAAACCAGTTAATGAGTCTCTTATAACTTTATGCTAAATGTGACCGCTCAGAGAATATTCAACTGTTCGTGTCTGTGAAGAAGAGTCTTGTTTGCCCCATAGTTTTGATGTCGAGGGCTCTAACCTTCACCATTACTGGAAAGTCTTTTACTGCTTTTCCAATGAGGAGACAATGATGCGGCGGAAGTCCTTGAGCAATAGATTTCACGGTTTCAGAATCTACCCTCGCAGCCTTTGACACGGTTTCGAGGTCACGTTCATTAGTGAAGTTGAAGAGAAAGATGCTGTCGGCTTGGCGGTAGATGTTCTCTTTTATGGTGTCCGGTTGATTGGTCACAAAATTTGTGAATAAACCGAAGTGTCTCATCCGCGTAACGATGTCGTTCCAGTAAGTTTCTCGGAGATACAGATGAGCCTCCTCAGCAAACAGGAAAACGGATTTGATCTTCCACTGACCCAAAAGTTTCACAAGATTTCCGAGAGTATACTCCAACACAATCTGGCGGTCAACAGACGAAACATCCTTTAAATTAATCACTAAAACGCCTCCATCAGTCTTGGTTTTTTCGAAAAGCTTCTCAAAACTTGTCGCCAACTCTTCGTTGTCCGTGAAAAACCCTGAATTCACAAGACTATAGTATCGAGAGAATAGGGCATCCCGCACATGCATGTTACCGCTACTTTGTTTAATGGCTTCTCCAAGGTCGTGAAGACTAATTTTTCTTTGTTGGCACAACGTTTTCCATATGTGTTTGAACTCTCTGGTTGACGTTCCGGGAAGACCAAGGGCATGAATCATTATCTTCAAAATGACGCTTAAGCCCATCTGAGCCAAAGAAACCCTGAAGTTTGCTCCGGGAGTAAGCACATGCACCCTGTCACTATACTTGTTGCCTTTGCCCTTAGCGGAAAGACCTAGCCCCGTGTATTCGCCGTTAAGGTCAAGAACCACAACAGTAGCCTTGTAATCAATAAGACCTAAAACAAGCAGTTTCGCGAGATGCGATTTTCCGGTTCCCTTCTTTCCAGTTATGATGTTCAGTCTTCCGTCGAGGTCATGAGCCGTTATGTTCAAAGGAGAATTATCCTTTGTTTTGCCGATATTAATGGGAAGGTCTTTGTTGCCGCCAACATGTGCCAGCAATGAATTGATGGAGATTTTTGTGATTCCGGACTTGGATCGGGAAGGAAGCCATGAGGAATTCACGCGCAGTTTATCGTTTAGTATTGTTCCTCGAATCTTGCAGATGAGCATGCGGGCGTCTTGAATGTGATTTATGTGCGATGAGATTCCTAGAGGATCAAAGTTTTCGCCGTAAATCTGCTCCTCTGTTGTGGAGTCGCGGAGAAGTTCTTCAAGAAGCCCTGGAACACTGGCGAATTGAACATCGATTACTTGTGTAATCAGTTTCTTGTTAACCAATGCATCCTCTACGAGAAGATAATCGCCCTTCTCAACATCGTCGCTTGGAGAACTGAGAATCTGGATGCTGTTTCCTTCTTTCTTGTAGAGCCGCATTTTTTATCCCTCCGCTCCTTTTCCGAAGGGACCAAAAAGCATTCGCCGCACATTCGGTCTTGTAACGATCTTGAGTCCATACTGATGCGCTATGAAACGTTGGATGCCAATCACTTCAGTGGCAGTGAATGTTGAGAATATGTGAGCCAAACGTAACGTCTCAGGGTAACTTTGAATAAGAATGTCGCTTCCGAGAAGACTCTGAACAGCCCCTATCCCCTGCTCACGTGGAACCTTTTTGTCAATATCTAACCTGAAGGAGCATACTCCACGAGTTAGTTTTGCGACGTAAACATTTCCAAGAAGGCGGACTGGACCTGAAGACGATGGAAAACCGTTTATTTGAAGAAGACAAGGCGGCACAGCTTTTTTTGCATAATCAGTTAGTTTGTGACCTGAAAACCTCAAGTTAGTGTTCTTGGAGAAAGCCAGGACTGTGCTGAGGCGGTTTCTTGCGGTTTCTAGGAGTCGAGCCATTTCATCCACGGGGCTGTCGACCATTCCTGCTGTCATGGAGCCGTCCCATAGGATGATTGTGCCGTATGCTGAGCAGGAGATTCCCAGTTGGAGCCAGCGTTCAAGCAGGTTGCCGATTCTGGCTTGCATGTTGGCGATGTTTGGGGTTCTGGTGTCTTCTGAGATTTTGAAGTGGTGGTTTCTGAAGAGTTTGTGGATTTCTTTTTTGTTTTGTTCTGTTATGTGGAATGGGAAGGGTCCTATACGTTGGTACTTGTATCTGTTTTTTTCTTTCCAGACTATTGCTCCTCTTATTGCGCAGAGTTCGCCTGTTTCTGTTTCTCCTAATCGTATGCTTGAAACGTCGATGGCGACAACTGGTTTCTCGTCTAGGGTTGGTTCTATTGGGATTGTCTTTATTGCGGAGGGTTGTTGAATCTTCATGATTGGTGTTGCGTCTGTAACCTGTTCTGTTGTGGCTTGGTTGAGTGGGGTTTGGTTGGGTTGTAGGTAGCTGCTTTCTATGTTTTTCATTGAGTTGAGGCTTAGTTCCATGAATGTTTGGGGGATTTGTAGGTGTTCTAGGGAGGGTGGAAAGTTATATGTTGGTGTTGTTGTATAGTTTAATTGTTCAATCAATAAGATTCACCAATATGGAAGTGATTTAGTTGGTGCAATATTTAAATGTTGCGCATGTGCATCATGAACAATACAATAAACAATAAGGGAGCACGATGACAGAAAAAACAGACCCTCCAATCCACCTAAAAATGAAGATAGGCAACCTAGAATTCGAAATCGAATGCCAACAAGACCAACTGGAAGAGTCAGTAAAACGAATCCTGTCAACAGTAACAGCATACTCAAAGCAAGTCATGATTATACCCGAACGCCCCTTCCCACAGCCAAGGGCAGAAACATGCAAAAGCCTCATACACCAGCTCTGGACTGAAGGATGGTTCGCATCCCCACATGGACTAGGAGAAGTTCACAGCGAAATGGCACGCAAAGGCTTCCACTACGACCGCACAGCAGTAGCCCACGCACTAGTTGACCTAATGAAGGAAGGATTACTGACAAGAGAGGGACAATCGCGACGCTACCGTTATGCCCAAAAAAGACCGCCTAGAACCTAAACCCTATTCAGTAAACAATTTTTTAATTAAGACACTTAGAAGAGTGCTTTTAGTTCTCTCCACTTCTCAACAAAATCCAGTCCTCTATTAGTCGTTACATATTTTGTTGAATTGTTCTGAAGTTCCAGAAGCCCATGCTCTTGCATGCAAGAAAGATAATGAACAAGCATCTTCCACGACAGGTTTGTCCCATACATAACCCGAGTCTTGGTCCTCGGCTTTGAACACAAACCAAGAATATTCGCCATAATTTCTACGCGGTCTCTCTTATTACCCATCGCAATCACATGGGCACCCTTCCTTTGTCCGTGAAGGGTTTTTAATGTATTGTTTTGTATTCCTGTTGAAAGACAAATGTAAAAAATATATGAACGTATGCCATCTGTTTTAATCATGGGGGAGTGGTTGTAATGGAAAAATCTGCGGGGGAGCGGCTTTTTTACCAGTTTCGTAATCATGTTAATATTGAGCGAGTTCTTCGTTCCCCTTCCATCTCCACACTCCTTTCTGCTATTCCTTACCTTAATCATAGTTGGAGCCGTTATAGGCGACAAGTTAGGAAAAAAGCTCGGATGGTATCCGTAACATCTTTCTAAGCTGGTGGAGAAACAGCTACCTGAATACGACTTTTGCGTGTTGCGTCTACTTTCTTGACCGTAGCAACTGCCTATTTGAATTCTTAATCTAGAACCCGTTATTGAAATCAGTTAGTTCCACAGACAACAAGAAGGGTGTTACCTGTAATCGACCAGATAAGTAACCTACTTTGGTTTCCAGATGCATGTTATCGCTTTTTGGTTGCAGGCTTGAACGCAGGGTACATTACCACTTTCGGGTTTGCATGGAGAACATGTATATCTAATTTTTTTGCGGTGCTCTTCTGTGACTGCAGCTACAAGTTTATCTTCAATGTCAATAAACATTTCTTCCATCTTCAAGGCGTTCTGCGGACATTTTTGTATGCATTCGCCGCAACTGCTGCATTTCTCTGAGTCGATAACTATGTAGTATTCGCCTGAACCGTCACTGTAGCCATAATAGGTTATAACCTGTGTCACCCTCACCGTTTGAGAGATTTTTCGTATAACGCCTTGGCGAAGAGGGCTGCTCCTATGGCGCCTGCAGAAACGGGGTCACGTCCAGTCTCTTGCAAGTTTGGAACTGAAAGCCGTTTTACACCTAAAATGTTCTCTACCCTGTTCACTATGCCGATGTTTTTGGATTGCCCACCAGTGATTACAAATTCTTTTTCGCAGCCCACCTTCTCTATAAGTTCACTCATTCTAATGGACATGGCTCTGACGTATGCTGCTAAGACTTTCTCTTTTGACCAACCCTTACGTAGCAGTCCAACAGCCTCTGTCTTTGCGAAGACTACACATGTGCTGCTAACTGGCTCTGGTTCCTCGGTTACGTTCAAGGATACTTTGCCAACCTCTTCGATGGGTATCTTTAGCAGGTCGGCGATGACTTCCATTCCTCTTCCCGTGCCCGCTGCACACTTGTCGTTCATCAGAAACGCGACTACTTTGCCTCGCTCGTCGCAGCGGATGGCTTTAACGTCTTGCCCGCCAACATCCAGCACTGTTCTTACTGAGGGTCCCCAAATGTAGTTGGCGCCTTTGGCGTGGCATGCGATTTCAGTTATGGCTCTGTTGGCCATGGGAACGTTAACTCTCCCGTAACCAGTTCCCACAATATACTTGAAGTCCTTTAACGTTAATCCAGTGTTTTCCATAGCCCACCCAAGCGCTTTCTTGGCGCTGTCAGAGCTGTTTGAGCCGGTTCGCATTACGCTCCACGAATACATCTCCCCATCCGCCATGATTACTGCCTTGGAACCCACTGAACCAACGTCCACGCCAGCGGTTATTATTTCAGCGTTCTTCCAGTCTATGTCTGGCATAATTTTTTGGTATTCTAACCATCTCCAGTATTCCATTTTTCCATCTTTGTTCTCCATCTTCTATTGCCTCCTTGCAGCTCTTTTGGCGGCGATTAAGGCAGCTCCTACCGCACCAGCAAACAATGGTTCTTCGGGTATCAGTATGTCTGTTCCCATTCGTCTCTTAAGAGACGCAACAAAACCGACGTCTTTAGCCACTCCACCCACAAGTACAATGTCCTGATTTATTCCCAACCTGTGCACCATCGAGGAGACTCTCTCAGCCATGGCGTCAAAGATAGCCCGGGCAATTTCACTTTTTGGTTCTTCTCTGTGAATCAAGGAAACCACATCAGACTCTGCGAAGATAACACAACTAGCGTTTATGGGACTTGCCCGCTCTGCTTTCAAGGACAAGGAACCCATATCCTCCAACTCCACTTCCAAGGCTCTTGCCATGGCTTCAATGAATGTGCCTGCTCCAGCCGCGCACCTAGCGTTAACCACGAAATCCAGCATTACTCCTTTTTCGTCGCACTTCACTGCCCGCGCATCCTCAGCCCCAACATCTATCACGGTTCTGGCTGAAGAGAAAAAGTAGGCTCCTGCTAGGGCGTCAGCGCCCATCATGCTGATTGTGCTGTCTGCGAATGGAGCCATGTCCACACCTGCGCCGGTAGCTGTAACGTGCTGTATGGCTTCGCGGGACAGGTTGGCGTTCTGTAATGCCTCTTCGAAGGCTTGTTCAGCGGCTTTGGTGGGTTCGAATCCTGAAAATTTTTGGCTCTGGGCTATTATCTGTTTGTCTTTCAGGATTGATACTTTCACCCGTTGGGTGCCCATGTCTATTCCAGCGGATATCATTTCTTTCTTCTCCTTATATGTCCATTCTTGCTTCCAGCATCTCCAGAAACGCTTCGACCCTTGTTTTCATCTGTCCCACATCTTCCCTAGTGTATTCCGTGTCAAGGTAATACACTGGTATATTCATTCTGTCTAGGACACGTTTGATTCGTGCGTATTCCATGGCGTAGAGGATGCATCCACGAACTACGTAATATATTACCCCGTCAACCTTGTATTCTTTGATTCTGTCCATGATCCAGTTGACGCGGTCCTCGTTTCCATGCTCTGAGGTGAAACAGGGGCATGTGGATGCCATTAGGTATCTTTCGCTTACAGCATCTATCATGTCGCTCATGGTCCATTCATCTACTCCCACTGGGTCATAGAGAATTCTGTCCCCTGAACATTGCTCATCAACAACCAGTACTCCCTTAGGGTTTGATTCTTCGATTATGTTTGGAACCTTCCAGCTGTCAGGCCATAGCATCGGAGTTCCTGTAATCATCACCCTTGGCGTGTCAGGGTAGCAAGCATACTCTTTTTGTTCAACCCGTTTTTCTAGCTCATCACACAGTTCATTTGTCTTTTGTGTCCAACGTTCTATGTTGTCCCACAGGCTGGTTTGATTCACGAGCATGGCGTCTCTTCCAGTGATTACTGGAGCGCCTTTCCGTAGGTCTTGTAGCCTGCGAAAAGTCTTTGTTGCTCTTTGCATGAGCTCTATCGAGGCTTTCAGGTTTTTTCTGGTGATTTTGTTTCCTGTCAGTTTCTCGATTTTTTCTTTTATTACCTGTATCTCTTTCTTCCAGAGGGTCAGGGACTGGGGGTCATCTTTGACGCGTGGAGGACTCATGCACCATATAGTTTTGTAGTCTGACAGGATCTCGCTCAGTTTGGTTCTTCCGTCACATGTGAGAGGGTTTATTATGGCGTCGCTGAGCTCGAGATACGGGGAGAGGTTCACCATTTTTGCGCCAACCGTGGATCTTATGACTGGGCAGACTTCGACGGGCATGATTCTGTTTCCAAGTTTTGCTGCGTCATACCATCCCGAGCCTATGCGAACTGGAATGGCGCCGGCAGCCAAGATCAATTCTATCGGAGCAAACATGCATGAGTAGCCGATGATCTTTTTTCCTGCTTCTTTTTGTTCACGAATCTCTTTTTCGCGCCGCCCAAAAAAGTTCGAGATTTCATCGAAGTATTCCATGGCCTTCGGTCGGTTCTTCCATGTCTTTTTCATTCTTTCGATGTTTTCTTCAATTGCTTTAATGGATGCAGCTTTGATCGAGCTTCTTAGTTCTTCGATCTCTTTCTGAGCCATTTCAGGAATATACTTTGTTCCTTTTTCGATTTCGCTTGCCATCAGATTCCGCTCATTCTTCTTCTTTTAACCAGTTTTTGGATTTGTAAATTGGTTTGCCTGAAAGTTCTATGTTTAGGCAGCCTTAAGGCTATTGAAAATATGAGACCCGCAAGTATGAGATTCCAAGGAATGGACCAGAAAAGCAAGAGCACAAAAATCGTGATCGTGGCTACTATCTGAGTAAATAGTCAGGTTACTCAGTTTTTTTGTGAGGTTCCTTACCCAGATTAGTATCGCCAGTATTCCAGCTAAAACTAGCCTTACCGCTATAGTTGCCCGCAATGCTTCTGCGATAGTTTTCAACATCCCTTTTTTCTCCATTAAATGATGTCTATTAAGGCGCTAAATAATACGCTGAGTCCCATAACAACGAGGGCTATTCCTCCGATTCTTGACAGCCATTTAGTGAAGAGTGGTGCTTTTTTTAGAAGCCAGCCTGTTGCTCCGCCAAGAATAAGAAGCGGGGATAATGCGGTTCCCACCCCAAACAGAACCGCCATGATTGTGCAGTCAACCTGAGAGAATGTTACCGCGTATAAGAGCAGAGCGATTAGGGGCGGACAAAGTACCAAACCTCTTGTGAAGCCCATAGAAAAGGCGCGGATGTCAAACCGTTGTGTCAGTTTCGAGACTCCTAGACGGTCAGGCTCTTTTGTTGTGCAGGTGCCAAATTTTTTCATGAGTATATTTACTCCGACGACTACGATGACGGCTCCGAAAGCGATGGACGAGTATTGCTGGTAAGAACTGAAGAATTCTTCGCTTATTACTGTGCCTAACAGCCCCACTGTTGTTCCTATGATGGCATATGCCACTATACGTCCTGTATTGTAGACGGTGGTGATTATGACTCCTTTTTTGAATCCTGCTCCGATGCCTGCGATGTAACTTATGATGTAGGGAAGGCAGGCAGAGGCACAAAAAGTGAGACCATACAATAACCCTAAAACTAGCGAAGCAAGGTAAGGATTCGAGATTTGCTGTAACACAGTCATCTTGAGCTAAGCCCTTGAGCTTGTTAGAGCAGAAAATATAACGCAATAGCATTTAACTATTGCCGTAAAATCGCGGAATATTTTATTCAGTTTTTTATGCCTAAACTGTAGTTTGTTCACTCTTTTTCTGTAGCGCTTACTCTGACATAAACCACTACTTGAACATCACATATTGGGAGACTAATAGAAGTTCATTATTGAAAACAGCCTTTTTCTGCAAAATCTAAGAGAGACAAAAATGATTTTGCTTGCTCATTTTTGATAAACCATCTTGCCACCCACAACAGTCATACTCACTTTAATGTCTCCAATTTGGCTTGGAAGAACTGTTCGTGGATCATCTGAAAGGACGGTGAGGTCGGCTAGTTTGCCTTCCTCAATCGATCCTTTAACAGCATATTCAGAGGATGCGTATGCCGCGTTAACCGTGTACATCCGTAAAGCTTCATCAACTGTTATTTGCTCCTCAGGAAAAAATTGCCTCGTCACGGCTGCTTGGATGCCCAATAAAGGACTAATCGGCTCCATTGGACAGTCCGAGCCGCCTATAACCCGTATGCCTTCATTGATCAGCGTTTTGAGTGGATAAAGCAGTCTAGCCCTTTCAGAGCCTAAACGGTCAACTGCCGACCATACCGCAAACTCGGAGATAACACATTTGGGTTGTACAGAAACAATCATCCCCAGTTTCTTGATGCGATGAATCAACTCTTGGTTTAGAACAGACGCGTGTTCTAGACGCCCCCGATGACTACTTGGCGCTTCCATCAAAGCTTTCTCAACAGCCGTCAAAGCCATGTCAATTGCTTTGTCGCCCATTGCATGTATAACCAGACTAAAGTTGGCTTTGTGAGCCTTAGCAACTAACATATCCAGTTCTTCTTGAGAGTACAGCAGCTGCCCTTTTGTGGATGAATCGTTAATGTATGGTTCACTTAGAGCCGCTGTTCGTGCAGCTAATGAGCCGTCCACAAAAACCTTAACGCCTAACATTCCTGCCGTATTGTCTAGTTGATCCAAAATATTTGCTGGAGCTATGATGTGAACTCTCAGGGGCAACCTGTTTTCTGAACGAAGCCTCTGAACCAGCGAGACTTCAGCCAAAGATGAAACTATCCAGTGTATACTAGTTACTCCGGCTTCCACAATCTTCTCGCATGCTAAACTAGCGGACTCGATAAGCTCTTCTTCACTGGGCTCCGGAATTATTTTCCACACCAAATCCGTTGCGTTTTCTCGCAAAATACCTGTGGGCTCGCCAGTTTCAGCGTCTTTTTCAATCTCTCCACCTGACGGAGACCTTGTTTCGTTAGTTACGCCAGCCAATTCTAAGGCTTTGCTGTTAACAACACAAACGCGTCCACACTGGTGATACAGGACCACAGGATTGTCTGGTGAAGCTTCATCTAAGTCCTGAAGGTTTGGATAACGTTTTTCAACGAAACGGGCTTGGTCCCATCCATTACCGATAATCCATCTTCCTTTAGGTATACTCTGTGAACGTTCTCTGAGTCTTCTCTGCAGTTTTTCGATAGAATTTACGGCTTTCAAGTCGATCCATGTTAAGAACTTTCCAAAATCAGCAACATGAATGTGGGAATCTATCAAGCCGGGGATAACTGTTCTGCCTTCTAAGTTAATGATATTTGTGTCTTTTCCGATACACAAATTGATCTCCTTGTTTGTGCCGACCTTAATGATTATGCCTTTCTTTATGACTATTGCTTCAGCATTTGGCTGAGAAGAATCCATGGTTATGACGTTTCCATCTATCAAAGCCAAATCTGCCAGCATCACAAGTCACCGTTAACAATCAACACTTAAAAAACAGCTAACGTTGCAGATTTACTTTATCATTCCTCTTTTGTTAGAATGCGTGACTATTTGATGGGGATGCCGCGGAAAAAAGGAAACGCTACACACTTTAAGGTTCATAGCAGGTCATTTTCCTTCTCCGGAAAGGGAGCCTTTTGGCTCGTAGAGACATGCTGGGTCCGATCCGAAATAAGAGCCTGTAATGGCATAGGCTCTGGTTCTGCACCCACCGCATATTTTCCGGTGTTCACATATTCCACACTTGCCCTCTAGGTTGTCTGGGTCTTGTAGTTTCGTGTAAAATTCTGAGTTTTGCATGTCATCCCATAGTTCTTTCAGGGGCTTCTCTTTGATGTTCCCAATCTTCAAGTCTTCGGAATAGAAGCATGGGATTACATCTCCGTTCTCTAGGACGCTCAGGTATCCTCCAAACCGGAAATATATACATTTAGCTGTGTGCGTTTTGTTATACCATTCACAGAAACCTTCTGGGTTCCTCTTTTTGACGATTCGAATGTAGTGGGGGCAATGTATGTTAAAATCGAAGTCAACATTGTAGTGCTTTTGTGATAAATCGTATAGGTGGTTCAGAAACACCTCGTAATGTTCAGGCGTTGGCTCCAAATCCAAATGTCTTTTGGCTCTTCCAGTTGGAACCAAATGATTGAACCAAACAAACTTAGCGCCGTATTCTTCTGCCAGACCAACTATGTAATCGGCTTCATTGAGGTTGATGTTAGTGATTGCCATTGATAAGCCATTCAATATTCCTGCCTTTGACAATCTTTGAATCGCTGATAAGGCTGCTTTGTATGACCCCTTCCCCCTTAACGCGTCGTTCGCTTTTTCTGAACCGTCTATGCTGATGGATGTATAGACATTATACTTCACTAGATTGTCGAGGATTTCTCCATCAACATAGTATCCATTGGTCAGCAAGCATACCTCAAGTCCTAGGCTCTTCGCGTGAGCGATAAGCGTGAAGACATCTTTGCGTAAAAGTGGTTCTCCGCCTTTCAATCCGAACCATTGAGAGCCAAATTCATAGATTTGGTCAACGAGACGCAATCCCCATTCGGTATCTAATTCATCAGGAGATGGCTTCGTATTTGCGTCTACATTACAATATACACAACTGTAATTACAAGCGCCAGTGGCTCTCCAAGAAGTGATCATAAGGGGGCCCTTCAGTTTTTTCGGGGGACCAGGACATGCCATTTTAGATCAAATCCATCCAAATTGATAACCTGTTAGTATAATTGCGATTTAAAAACGATTTCGTTTTTGCGTGTACATAGGGGGTGCTTAATGCTAGACTCGCTTTGGGGAAATTGAATAATTTTTGAAGGTTTTTGTGAGTTAGCCTCCTTGTCTTTTACGCTTGGACATGAATGAGATTGGCTCCCCCACGCTGTTATTCGAGATATTGGATTCTACTCTTATCTATCCTGCTCTTTGGAATGGTTCTGCATCGTGTGCGCATCTCGTTCGTTGCACTTGCGCGCGTGAATTCGCCATTATACAAAAGTTATTATTTGAGGACATTTTATGTGTGCTATACTGATTCGTAATATTATCAACGGAGAGAGCTGCAATTGATTTTGTTGATGACCACTGCTCCGCCCAAAGACTCGCCTTGGGGTCTTGGCAGAAGATTTCCCCCTCTAGGATTAGCTTATGTTGCTGGGGCTCTCGAAAAAGCGGGTTTTCAGGTGGAAGTACTTGATAATTATCTCCTAAAAAAGCCGATCGAAGATGTTAAACAAGAAGTCAAAAGACTTGCGCCAGAAATGTTGGGTATGACCTGTGGGTCTGTAACCTATCGACGGTGCATTGAAACCGCTAAGGCAGTTAAAGAGGTTCTTCCTTCCTGCAAGGTAGTGGTTGGTGGGTGGCATCCTTCATACCTGCCTGAAAGCATGCTAGAGCATCCATCGATAGACTATGTGATCATGGGAGAAGGCGAACGTGCAATTGTGGAGCTTGCAAAAAGCATTACGAAAGGTGAAAACGATTCAGTTATTGCTAAGATTTCAGGTCTTGCTTACCGGCGTGGAGAAAAAATTGCAAAAAACGCTCCAACGTTCATCAGTGATTTGGATCAGGTCCCTTTTCCAGCACGGCACTTACTGCCCATGCACCTTTACTCAAGAGAGATGGAGTATCTGAGCGTTAAGCCCGTAGATACAATGAACGTAATACGGGGTTGCCCATACAATTGTGCATTTTGCGAGACTAAAAAACTGTGGGGATCAAAATGTCGCGCCTTTAGTCCTTCTCGTGTTGTAGAAGAACTTAACAATTTAGTCAGTGGATATGGCACAAAAGGAATCTATTTTGTAGGTGACAATTTCACGATTCATAAAAAGAGAACAATAGAATTATGTAGAGAAATAAAAAAGTCTAAACTAGATCTTGAGTGGGTTTGTGATACTCGAGTTGACCTGATTTCGCGAGAGTTGCTTAAAGAAATGAAGGCTGCTGGATGCCGGACTATATGGTTTGGAGTGGAATCAGGTTCTTCTCACATTCTAAAAAAGATCAATAAACAAATTACCCTTCAACAAGCTCTAGACGCATTTAAGCTCTGTAGAGAAGAAGAAATCAGGACCGCCAGTTCTTTTATGTTAGGATTACCTGGAGAAACAGTCAAAGACATGGAAGCAACGTTTAAGTTTGCAAGGAAGTTAGATCCTGATTGGGTTCGGTTTAATATCTTCGTAGGGTATCCGGGTAGTGATTTATATGATGAAATTATGGCGAAGGGTCTCTATGATCGTGTCGAAGATTTTGTGACCTACGTCAAGACCGACGATTTCAATTATGAACTGGTATATAATATTCAGAAGCGATTTCACAAAAAATTTAACAGATCGCCGAAGCGGATACTTCGGACAATTAGAAGAGACAGCTTTTTAAACGTCTTACGAAGGAACCTCTAACCTTTATCGCAAATTGATAGCATGAATGTTTTAGCCAGATGCTTGCACGGTTTGCATTCTAGTAACTCACTTCAGTCTCTAATTTAGTCCTCTTTTTCCCAATAAAGCCTTTAATATGCTCATTGCTTTCTTAGGGTCTCGAATGGCTTTTACTATTTTATTACGAGTAATCGTTTGATTTACCACATTTGCTTGCAAACATAATTCACGTACATCTTCTAACGTGAATTCTGCAGTTGCAATTAGAGGTTCAGCGCGCGCTAAGGCGTCATCACTGAAATCTTCCCTTAAGAAACCGCCGCGCTTAGCCTGTTCATAAAGTTCTGTTCCATATAGAGAAGTAGCTATGCTGAAGTGGAAATTTTCAGCTCCTAATTTTCTCAATTTATAAGCATATCTTATGGTTTCTTTCATGTCCTCTTTTGTTTCGCCTATAAGCCCAAGTATAAAGAAAATTCCTACTTTAATTCCCACCTTTTTAGCTAAAACAACCGCTTTTTCAACATCTTGCAAGTTCAGGTTCTTTTTAATGATTTGACTCACAACACGTTGGACGCCCGACTCGGGAGCAAAACGTATTCCCCTGCAGCCAGACGCCTTCATTTTTTTCAAAAGTTCTTCGTCAATAGTATCCGCTCTAACGCCGGTTGGAACATACCATTCAATGTCTAAGCCCTTTCCATAATCAAATCACAAATATTTTCTGCCCTTTTCTTGATTAGCGTCATGTTGTCATCAAAGAAGTCAATCTGTTTAACGGAGTAGGTGCGAACTAGATGTTCTATCTCATCAGTCACATTCTCAGGGCTTCTACCGCGCCAAGTTTTTCCCATAACAATATGATTAGAACAAAAGATGCACTCGTGCGGACAGCCTCGGCTGGTCATCATTATTGCGTAACGTTTGGTTATTTCTCCTCTTATGGGGTTTTCTTTGTTAGCATCAAAGTATATTTCCATAGGAAGCAAGTGTCTTGCCGGAACGGGTAGAGCATCCAAATCTTGAATCTCCGGTCTTGGAGGAGTAATAATGTTCTTCCCATTTTTGATAAAGCCAATTCCTTCTATTTTCTTTAGGGCTTCAGTTATACTTTGCTCAAGTGCACCAACTAACTCAAACATAGTGTAGTCTGCTTCGCCTCTTACAACAAAATCAATATTCGGATTTGAAAGACAATCCACAGGTCTTGCAGAGGGATGCAGTGCGTCTAAAACGGTGATGATGTCTTTATCAACGCTCTTTACTACAGATGCCACCTCAAATGCGGCTTTGGACCATCCAGAAAACGGAATGTTAATTCCAACAAATTCTGGCGACCACCATTTTATCCTATTAATTAGCTCTTTGTTTGTCAACCCTACCCAATAATTAGTTTCATCTATTTGCTCAAGATTCCTCCAACCCTCTGTCGGAGAGTCTATAATGCTTACTTTATGCTGTTTTTCTAAAACTGCTGCAACATACGTTATTCCTATCGATGGCTATACTACTGGTTTTCCCCACCCTTTTGGGTGGATACGTGGCGGATTAATCAAGCAAACACGCATTTTTTCATTCACTACCCATGATACACAAGTTTACATCTATGCGGACATTCTTTGCTTAAGGTGAATGTAAGTGATAGTGGCTATCCTTTGGAAACCTAAAAACGTTTGGAAAAATAGTTCACTGTTCGATTCCAGAGTAGATTTTGATGTACACCTTTTTTACATGTGTACGCGCGGAGTATGTAACACATATTAAGCATGTGTGGTTCTTGTAATTCTGGAAAGTATAACATTTAGGCGAGAACTATGCGGCCTCGTGTGACCCTCGTGAACCCCCCTTACCCAATTAATCCGCACGTGCACATGCCCTTTCCTCAATTAGGTTTAGGGTATTTAGCTGCTGTATTAGAAGAGAATCAGTATGAAGTTGACGTGATTGATTGCCAAGCTCTCTTCATCCATTATGATGAGTTTAAACGCGAAATTAGTAAACGACAACCAGACATTGTTGGACTGACTGCGATTACCCTCACGTACAAATCTGCATTACACCTCGCAAAAATAGTCAAAGAATTGCATCCAAACTGCCTAACCGTTCTTGGCGGTCCTCACGCAACATTTTGGGATGAAGAAGCACTGCAGGAATGTCCTTACTTGGATGTTGTTGTGAGGAAGGAGGGTGAATACACACTGCTGGAGCTTGTGCAAATGCTAGAGGCAGGCAAAAGTTTTCACGATGTGCAAGGGATAACCTGCAGAAAAGATGGAAAAATTGTTGTGAATCCAGACCGACCTTACATCGAAAATCTTGATGAACTACCTTACCCCGCCCGTCATCTTTGGCCTCTTGAAAGTCTTCGAAAAGTCGAGAATGTGTTCTATTTAACGACAAGCCGTGGCTGCACCTCTTGGTGTGAGTTCTGCGAGGCAGTCAGAATGTTTGGTCGAAGATTTCGAGTGAGAAGTCCAAAAAATGTTGTAGACGAAATTGAGTATCTTTACAAAACTTATGATGCGACCCAGTTCACATTCTGTGATGATGCTTTCACTGTGGATAAACCGAGAATAGAAGAATTATGTGCAGAAATTCTAAAACGAAATTTGAAGATAATCTGGAATTGCGGAACCCGTGTGGACATGGTTACTAAAGAGCTGCTCATTAAAATGAAAGAGGCAGGTTGCGTCTCCGTGTGGTTTGGAGTTGAGTCGGGGTCACAAGAAGTTTTAGATGAGATGCAGAAAGGAATTTCCACTGACCAAACAGTTAGAACCGTTGGTTTGGTAAGAGAGCTTGGGCTACAGCCAGTTCCGAATGTACTTCTTGGGTTCCCGGGTGAAACCAAGGAGACCGCTTGGAAGACCATAAATTTTGTTGAAAAATTATGTCCTGATACTATAGCTTTTTTTAATATTGCTACTCCTCTTCCAGGGACGCCTTTGTATGATCGTGTCAAAGAGAATGGATGGTTGAGAATAACTGACTTTAATTTATATGATTGTAATACGCCCATCTTTGAAACGCCAACATTGAGTATGAAAGAGCTAGAAGAACTATATGAAAAAGCGTTTCAACGATTTTATTTACGTCCTACCTATATTCTCCGTATGTGGGCTAAAGGTTGGACGTATGGTCTTTCTGCAACGAGAAATGCGTTTAGGTATCTAATTAAAGCAATAAAATTCAGCCTTCGTAATCTCTAATTTGTTCTAGGCAGCAAATTTCTTAAGAATATAATTGTGTTAACACGCAAAAACCTACGTACTGCAACCTTTGTGTGTGCATGCATACTTGGGACTTTTTCGAAAACTTTCGAAGAATAGACCTACAACATCACAATCAGTTAAATGTGTGTTTCCAGGTAGCAGAATCTTGTTTCCTCTTTGCATTCGTTTATGGTTTTTAGTTCTCTAGACCAACTGCTACGCAATCCAGATCTAACAAGATCAAGCCTCTTTTGGCTATTACATCATTGTGGTGTTTCAAATTCCTTTAACAGACCATAAACACGCTCTATACGTTGCAAACATAATTATGACTTTCAATACCGCACAATTTCCAAAAGCTTAAATATTTAAGCTTTGAAAGCTAAGCAACATAAAAAGAGGTTACGGAAAATGGGAATACAAAATTCTGACAAAATTCCAATGACAAAAGATCTGTTGATGAAGTACACTTTACTAGCACTCCTTGCTATTGCATTCTTATCTTACTTTGCATGGGGTCTCCCTTCACTTGTAATATCGCTAATTTCGGTTGGAGTGGCTGTAGGTTGTGATTTCCTGCTCTCTATGGTAATGGGTTCCAAGGGACCCAAAAACACAATGTCTGCTGCTGTCTTCGGTTTAATTGTTGCCCTGTCATATTCATTGGGTCTGCCTACAGCGATGGCCACTGAAACAATCCCAACACTGGCTGGTGGGTATGAACAATATATGTATCCTGCCATAATTTCGGCATTCGGATTGATTGTTTTCAAGAAACTTCAAGGATTGACTGGAAGAAAATACGTGAATCCCGCTGCAATCGCGAAACTTCTGATTCTTGGATTACTATTTATGCCTGCTATTTCATCCTTACTGCCAGCAGATCATGACGCGGTTATAAACTTACAAAATCCTCTAACCGAAAGTGTTTTTGAGGGTTTTCCAGCCTTCTACCCAATGGAAACTACAATTTTTGGATCCACCCTGTTAACAAGTTATGCAATTGACCCTTTGAATCCCTATACTTTTGGCTCATTTGAAAATCCTCTCCCAGATGTTCTATTCAACATGATTTTTGTGAAGTACCACGGATGGATAGGAGGCTTTTCGAGCATCATTGTGATGGCAATCGGAGTATTACTGTTTGCAGTTTGTCGCAGATACATTAAATGGCGAATAACTCTGTCTTACTTGGTCTCAACCGTGCTGTTTGCTGGAGTTATGGGCTTCATCTATGGTGGTGATCCCATCCTTCGAATAGTTTTTCATTTATTCATAGGCAGTTCAATTTTCCTCGCATTCTTTATGGCTACTGACCCAGCAACTACCCCTATTACGCATAAGGGCCAATTGATATTTGGAATAGGCTTAGGACTATTAACAATCTTGATTCAGACTTACACGGGCTTCTTAGGCGGATCAATTCTGGCGTTAATAATAATGAACTTAACATCACCGGTTCTGGACAATGTAGGAAAACTTCGTCAACAAAGAAAAAAGATTGAAGCAAAACTTCCAGACGCCAAACACGATGCGACATTTATGACTTACGATTGTATGCGATGCGGAGCATGTATGAATGTATGTGTCAATGCACTCAGTCCAATTCTGATCAAACAAGCACATGATAAGCAAGACGCTAACAAACTAATGAAACTAAATGCAGAATACTGTGCAGGTTGTGGGAACTGCAATTTTGTTTGCCCTGCAAGAATCGATCTTGAAAGCTACACACTCGGTTACAACATGTCCACTAACGATGGGAAAGAAATCGAACAGAAATTCTTGAACGGAACAGAAGACGAAAATATTGGCGTTTACACAAAAATATTTTCAGCCAAAGGTTCAGTAGACGGACAGGATGGTGGAGTAGTTACTGAATTGCTACTTTCAGGAATGCAGAATGACATTTTTGATTCTGCAATAGTGGTCAAACGAACAGATGGATATTGGGCTGAAGCATTTGTCGCAGAAAATATCGATGACGTAAAGGAAGCTAAAGGTACCAAGTACATTCGTGTAAATATGATGGCAAAACTAAAAGACTTGATAGCAAAGGGTAAACGGAAAATAGCGATTGTTGGAACAGCTTGCCAAGTTCGAGCCATAAGAAGACTACAAAAAATTCTTCTTAAAAAATATGCAAACTTGGAACTAACCATAATAGGATTGTTCTGTTATGAAATATTCGACTACCAGAAACTCAAAGAAGAGACAAAAAGATTACTAGATGTTGACTTGGATCTTGCAGAAAAAACTCAGATTCAAAAGGGACAATACATTGTGCAAATCGATGGAAAGGAACATTCAGTAAGCGTAAAAGAATTAAATGCTGCTGTTGAAAAAAGATGTATTCATTGCCCAGACTTCACTGCAATATATTCTGATATATCTGTTGGTTCCGTAGGTAGCCCTGATGGATACTCAACTGTAATAGTGCGATCCGATGTTGGCAAAAAACTATTGCAAAAGCTCGATTTGGCTAAGGGTGACGTGGATAAGGAAGAAGTTACGAAACTATCTATTCTTAAGAAAAAACGTGCGCAAAAAAACATGGCTGCATCATAAATTTAATCCGTAGGTGCACAATTTTTTGTGCACTTTTATTTTTCTCTTTTTTTCTTATGTTATATTGTTCTTTATAATCATCATGGTTATGTCTTTTCGTTTTCGCCTGATACCCTGTTCAGAACAGTAAAAAGTTACAATGTAGTGACGTCCCTATTTGATAGGTATGTTTTTTCGGTGCCGGAAAAAATGATGAAATAGTAGTATGTTTAATTGTATCTGTAAATTGATGACTACGCAAAATATAAATGTATAATGATAGTAAGTTGAAAAAAGAAAGGAGTAAACAAAAAATGGCAAGCTGGACTGATTGGAAACTAACTGACATCATCTATGGCTAATATTACCTGTTATAGTGGCGTTCCTGATAATCATCTTTCCAACAGAACTTGCAAAAATCCTTGCTGAATTTGCCCCCTCTTTGGCTCTAAACGCTATACTTGTGGATGGACTTGGAGAAGCAATTCTGATAGTGGCTATTCCAATGTTTGCTGGACTAATCTGGAACAAGTGGGCTGGCGGAGGTGCAGGATTCATATTAGGTAGCATATATACGCCTTATACGTTAACGATGTATACGCCGCATATATGGCTATTGAGTTTTGGAGTTCTCTCCTATGATGGTTGGAGACATTAGCAACCTTGGATTCGTCGTGAGTGCTATGCTGATTGGATATGTGGCTGGAGCATTAAACAGAGGATTCTACAGCTTCCGAAGAATGGTAGTCGCTGCACTTATTGCCGGAATTATTGGCACTCTATTCATGTTGTGGACATCAGTAATCTCGCCTATTGCAATGATAACAGACATCCCCTATACCGCATTCATCACTCTCTTACCTAGAATAATCTACGCCATTATAATACCAATATTCGTTACGCTCTTCGGATGGTTTGGCATAACTCCCAAGCACATGACCTAATTCAACACACAAGCACACTATCCCAAAAATATTCACTTCCTTTTCTTTTTTTTAACTAAAACAGTTCTAGTTTCTACGCTAATCATCAATCTGGTGAGCAAGCAAACTCTTCGTCATATGAAATTTTTCAGCGTGAACGCGATTATGTAAAACATATTAAGTGTGTGCCTTGTTGTAGTTGTGGACGTATAAACGCTCAGGGAATAGATATGAGACCTCATGTAACTCTTGTGAATCCCCCATATCCCAGCGGTGCACACCAGCATCCCCCATTTACCCCTTTAGGTCTTGGGTATTTGGCTGCTGTTTTGGAGAAGAATCAGTATGAAGTTGATGTAATTGATTGTCAAGTTCTCGGAATCTCATATGACGACTTTAAAATCGAGATAAATAAGCGTCAACCCGATGTGGTTGGAATGACTTCCACCACCCTCACGTACAAGTCTGCGTTGCGTATAGCAAAAATAGTTAAAGAAGTTTGTCCAAGCTGCTTAACCCTTCTCGGGGGCTGTCACGTTACGTTTTGGGATGATAAAGCACTGCAGGAATGTCCATACTTGGATGTTGTTGTAAGAAAAGAGGGAGAAAACACGATAATAGAACTTGCAGAACGGTTGGAGGTAAGTACGGACTTTCATGATATTCTAGGAGTAACCTACAGAAAGGGTGAAGAAATTATACGGAACCCAGATAGACCTTACATTGAAGACCTTGACAGTTTACCCTTTCCTGCTCATCACCTCTGGCCTCTTGAACACCTTCGAAAATACGGGAACATAATGTTCCCCTTAATGACAAGCCGAGGCTGCGTCTACTGGTGCGAATTCTGCTCGGCGGTCAGGATGTTCGGTCGAGGATATCGGATGAGAAGCCCAAAAAACGTCGTGGACGAAATCGAGTTTCTTCATAACACTTACGGCGCGGACACTTTCACTTTTTATGATGACGCGTTCACTGTAGATCAATCTAGAGTTGAGGAAATATGCAGAGAAATTCATGATCGAAATCTTAAGATAACTTGGGATTGCGGGACTCGTGTGGACATGGTTACAAAGAATCTGCTTCAGAAGATGAGAGCTGCTGGATGTATTGCCGTATGGTTCGGTGTAGAGGCAGGGTCACAGCGGGTTATAGATTCCATGGGAAAGGGATTTACGGCAAATAAGACAAAGAAGGCGTTTAAAATGGCAAAAGATGTTGGACTGATGACCATTGCAAGTGTAGTTTTCGGGTTTCCAGGTGAAACACGCGAAACCGCGATGGAAACCATCAAGTTCATCGAGGAAATCAATCCCGATGACGTAGGTTATTATATAGCAACGCCTTATCCTGGAACTCCAATGGCTGATAATGTGATAAAGATGGGTTGGCTAAGGGTAACTGACTTCAACAAATATGATACAGCGACTCCCATCTTTGAGCTGCCAACATTAAGTATGCAAGAGGTGAGAGAAATCCGCGAAAAAGCTTTTCACAGTTTTTATCTCCGTCCCACCTATATTCTCCGCATGTTTGCTAAAGGTGGGACATATGGTTTTTCAGCAACAAAAACAGCACTTGCGCATCTCCGTAGAGCCATCAAATCCAAACTTAAGCGTTTATGATCCGCAAAGATGTTTTATTACTTGAGCTGTACTTGATTTGATGTGTAAAAATGTGTGCTTGAATCCTCTTTTGCCTATTTGAATATTAATTAGAAGTTACATATGTTTTGTTTCATGTGTGCCATGAACTCTGTTGGAGGCTAGCAGGCGTTTGTCTTTAGATGACGATCTTCAAGAAAGAATTCATGAAGCAAACGTTGCCCTTCATCGTTTTGAGGCAAAATATTACGAGTTGGTTCATCCTGAAGTATATAATAGATGTGAGCAGAATAGGCTAAACTCTACATTACAGATGGTAGACCAGTTAGTAGCGGATAATCGATGGCATGTAAAAAAGGCTCTTGATTTTGGGGCTGGTACCGGAAATCTAACTGGTAAGCTTCTACAGATTGGTTACAACGTAACTGCAATAGATATCTCTATGGAAATGTGTGAGATTTTGGAAAAAAAGTATGAACATTACTTGGAAGCAAAAAGGTTGATTGTTATTAACTCGCCGATAGAAGATGTGAGTTTTGACAAAGATGAATTTGATTTAATCACTTGTTATTCTGTGCTACATCATCTACCGGATTACATGGATGCTCTCCGAAGACTTTCTGGCTTTTTAAAAAAAGGAGGCGTGATGTATCTAGATCATGAAAAATCTCCATTTTATTGGAAGAATGAATCAAGCACTTTAGCACATTTTGTGAAAACTGTTTTTTTTCATTCTAATCCATTGCTTAACGCTTTATGTTTCAGGATTATGGGCGTGAATGTTCCTTCTTTTAATTATTCTCTGTCTGATTATTGGCACAAGAAGGAGCATCCTTTGGACCATAAGAAAATAAGATGTGTGTTTGAGCGGGAGAACTATGAGTTTTTTGAGCGCGTAGATTATCACCTTAGAGGAACATGGTTTTTGAATCCAATTTTTTATTTATACACGTATTTTTGTAGACCTGAAACGAGTTTTTGGGTTGCCAAAAAGTGAAATGAATATTTTTATGAATTTTTCTTGTGCTGATCGAAAGCGTATAATTGTTATGCTCAATGTTGTGTATGCAGCAAAATATTTAAACACAATAACTAATAGTCCTTGACATAAATAAAAAATTGAAGAATGAAAAATGAAATTTTGCAAAAATAACCTAAAACCATCTGCTATTACTTTAATTCTAGTGTTAGCTCTATCTGCTACGATTGTTGCTTTACCCATTGCCACAGCCCAGCCAGGAACTACATGGAACACATGGTCCGTATGTAATGTTGTACCTAATCAGGTAGGTGTTAACCAACCAGTGTTGATTGCGTATGGTATTACACGACAGTGTGCATGGTCACAGGCTGGATGGTCTGGTATAACCATTACAGTCGCAAAACCAGATGGCAGTACCGAAACTCTGGGACCCTTCATGACCGATACAACCGGATTATCAGGTACATCCTATACACCTACATTGGTTGGTACATACATTTTCCAGACCCATTTCCCTCAACAGGAAATACAAGTGACAGCAGCCGGTGTTCAAGCAGGCACAACGATGCTAGCTAGTGAAAGTGCTCTAATCGAATTAGTCGTCACCTAGGAGCAATTGGAGTACTTCCCAGACGCCCAACAACCAACCGGATATTGGACTCGTCCAATAGATGCACAGAACAGAGAATGGGCGTGGTTTGCAGGAAGTTATCTAGACGGTTCCTTCATACGAACCAGCAACAACAGATATGTTCCCTACAATGATGGACCAGAAACTGCTCGCATCTTGTGGGAAACACCCCTTGCAGAAGGTGGTTTAGCTGGTGGAGCTAGTGGATTGCACAGCTTCGAGACAGGAGATGCATACGAAGGCAAATGGGCAAACCCAGTAATCGTTGCTGGAATACTAATATCAAACAGGCACACTAGAGGCACACAAGAAACTTTTGCTATAAATGTACGAACTGGAGAAGAATTATGGACTAAACAATTAGGCGATTCGACTGATTTTGGCCAAATAATGTATTGGGACACAATGAACATGCACGGAGATTTCACATACATCTGGAGCACACAAGGCAGCACTTGGAGAGCATGGGATCCGTTAACTGGTCGCAATGAATACAACATGACAAATGTACCTCAAGGAATGAGAGTTATTGGTCCAAAAGGCGAAATACTCATTTACAATGTTAACTTACCCGGCGGAACAATGAGCATGTGGAACTCAACTGCAGCATTCTATGACTGGCAACTAGCTGAAGAGGGAGATAATCCACAAGCTGTATACCATGCAGGACGATGGAGACCAATTGGAAGAGAGTTTGATGCTGGTAACGGAACGCAATGGACTGTGTCAATACCAACAGACTTACCTGGTGGAAGCCAGTTCGGTGGGCCAACTTGTGCAGAGGTAGTTATTCCGCTGGATAGAATAATCGGTGGTAACACTAACTGGGCTGGAAACGCACCAGAACAGAATCCACAGTTCTGGGCTATTAGCATAAAACCAGGAGACGACGGACGAGTAATATTCAATGAACCTTGGCCAATACCTGAGCAGGGTCTACACGTAGACTTTGCAGAATCACACCCCTTTTCAGTAGAGTATGATGTTTTCGTCGTAACCGCAAAAGAGGCCCGGAGACATTACGGCATAAGCCTGACCACAGGACAACAACTATGGGCAACTTATTATTTCGAGCCATACTTCAACTCATTCGCTAACATTTACTTGGATTCATGGGGACAAGAAGTCTGTGTTGAAGGCAAGCTACTCACGGCAGGATTTGGTGGACACATAAATGCTTATGATCTCAGCAATGGTAATCACCTATAGTATACCCTAAGCGACCCCTACTCAGAGCAATTGTTCGGAAATGCATGGCCTGCACCAATTGGCTTTATCACTGATGGAAAAGTCTACCTGTTCCACATGGAGCACTCTGTCATTAACCAATGCCAAGAGGCGCACCAGCAGCATGCGTTGACCTCGCCACCGGAGCAGAAGTTTGGAGAATTAACGGTTTGCGAATGGGCACCCGATGGGGTGGACAACCAATCATCGGAGACAGCGTAATAGTTGGATTCAGCTCATATGACAACACGCTAACCGCACTAGCTAAAGGTCCAAGCGAAACAACCGTTTCAGCACCAGCCACAAGTGTACCTGAAGGAACTGGAGTACTGCTTACAGGAACAGTCATGGGCACATCTCCAGGAACAAAGGCTACCAGTACAATGCTACGGTTCCAATGGAGTTCCAGCAGTATCTGATGCATCCATGAGCGAATGGATGTTGTAGTATACAAAACCGAGCAAATGCCTGCTACTGTAACCGGAGTTACCGTAATGCTAGAAGCAGTTGATCTAAACGGAAACTACCAATCCTTGGCACAGCAACAACCGACATGTATGGAAACTATGGCTTCACATTTACACCTGCAGTTGAAGGACAATACATGATTATGGCTACTTTCGAAGGATTTGGCGGATACTATGGCTCTACAGACACCTCTTATCTAGCAGTTGGTCCAGCGCCATCAGCGGCAGTGCCAATAGAACCCGAAACCCCAGCAGCAGCACCTTTCATCACAACAGAACTAGCCATTATACTGGCTGTTGTTGTGGCAGTCATAGGCATAGTTGGCTATTTGGTAATCAAGAAACGAAAATAAATCATTCATCCCCCTTTTTCTTTTTTTTATTTAATTTTTAGGTAACGTTAACAAAAGTTAAGAAGAAATATTATGTAGCATGTTAGAAATGGATGATGACCTGCAGAACTTGTACCTATTCAAGTACATGCGTTTTTCCCATCCTTTTTCTCGGTAAGTTTATTTTTTCCGTCTCCACTACTATCTTTAGTTGTACCTGAAAGCAGCACTCTGGAAAGATTTCAATGAATCTGTTAACAAACCAAAAACTCTGGAAAGCCGTCCTCAAGACGCCGCCTGTAAAATGGATGCTGAAAACCACTCTGAAAATCTGCCCAGAATGTAACAGGACCCCCCTTGAAACCGCGCTAGACAATTACTCTGGAACGAATCACTCAAAATGCTCTTCCTGTGGCCTTTATGCTAGAGTCATATGTTTCTGGATCGATTTCATACAAAAGGCATTAGCCGTTGAAAAGAGCCGTATTTCCAAACTTTTTGCAGATTCATACACTAGAAGAGCCATAAACAGCATAGTATCCGGTTTTGCTGAATTTGGTTTCAATCGTCCTATACAGATTCATGCTCCCTTTCTTGTGGTATGGAACTTCACATACAAATGTAACCTCAACTGTAAACACTGTTACTCGGACTCCGGAAACAGCTCCAAGATGGAACTCTCCACCAATGAAGCCATGAAAGTCGTGGACCAAATAGCAGATTTTGGCGTGACATCCTTAGCCTTTTCAGGTGGTGAACCCTTGATAAGAAAAGACTTCTTTGAAGTTGCACATCACGCGGTTGACGCAGGACTATACGTCTCCTTAGCCACAAACGGAACCTTGCTTACCGAAGAGAACGTCAGAAAACTTAAGGCAATCGGAATCCATTACGTGGAAGTGAGCCTTGACGGAGCTAACGCCAAGACACATGATTTCTTCAGGGGAAAAACAGGCGCCTTTGACCAGACATTACAGGGATTAAAAAATTGTATGGACCAAAACATCTGTACCTGTATAGCAGTAACCGGCACCAAAAATAATCTAACAGAAATCCCAGCAGTTCTTGAAATGGCTGAGAACATGGGGATTGACAGGTTTACTCTATTCAATTTTATACCAACAGGTAGAGGCAAAACCATAATTGCCGCTGATCCTTCGCCCCAAGAGCGAGAGGAGCTTCTACGTTTTCTCAACAAAAAGTTGTCGGAGGACCATAAAATCGCCATCCTGAGTACAACTCCTCAACTTGCTCGAGTGGCTTTGCAGTCTCATTCTTCAACCCAAGATGACCTCCTAATGCCTCTTGCACACATGGAAGCCGTTAAGATAAGCAAAAGAGTTAAGGCTCTAGCCGACTTTATTGGAGGGTGTGGAGCTGGCCGATTATATTGTGCCATTTCTCCAGAAGGGTACGTTCAACCCTGTGTCTTCTTTCCATTGATAGTTGGAAATCTAAATACGGAACGGCTAGAAGACATATGGTTCAACTCTCCAGTTTTTCAGGACCTCAGGGACAGAGAAAAACTGAAGGGACGCTGCGGCAAGTGTGAATACAAGTTTGTTTGCGGAGGTTGCAGGGCAAGAGCCTTCGCGTACCATGATGATTATCTTGTGTCTGACCCTGGATGCATCAAAAAGCTCTCGGAAGGTGACTGACAACTGAAAAAGGTGAAGATAGGAGTCTTCAGAACCAATAACGGTTTAGAGTCCGCCTTAAAAGAGGCGCTAAAAGCTGCAGATTGGGGTAAGTATGTTCGGGGCAAGGTTTTCATAAAACCGAATCTGTGCTCCAAAAATTATATTCCGGGGGCTGTCACAAATCCTCAGGTTCTCTTTCATCTGGTAAGTCTTCTTCGAGACAGGGCTGAAGAGGTCATTGTTGGCGAATCCAATGGCTACAACTACTGCTGCGACAATGCTCTGGCACTAACCGGCGTAGAGAAAATCGTTAAAAAGGCTGGCGGAAAAACCATTAACCTCTCTAACGACGAGATCGTGAAGGTTCAGAATCCAAAAACTTTTTGCTTGAAAAATTTTCCGTTACCCAAGACTCTTGTGGAAGCCGACTCTATTGTTGACGTTCCAGTGATGAAGACGCACGAGTTCACAACCTATAGCGGCGCCATAAAGAATCTGTTTGGGTGTATACCAAATAACCGGCGCATTTTCCTGCACCCTAACTTTGACATGGTTATGCATGATTTGCTGGTTTTGCTGAAACCAAAGTTTGTTGTTATGGATGCTACAACGGCCATGGAAGGAAACGGACCCAACAGAGGAATCGCAATACCCATGAATCTTATCCTAACGAGTAGTGACCTTGTTGCCATGGACAAGTTATGCTGTGAAATCATGGGCATAAACTGGGTTGACATTAGTCACATAGAGTTCATTGACAAGCATTATCAAAGGGAAGAAACAGAGCCTCAAATCATCGGCGAAAAAATTGAGGGTGTGAAACGTCCATTCCTGCTTCCATATGCAGATTTGGCTATTAGGGCTCAACGTTGGGTCTACAAAAACTATTTTCTCACCCGACTCTGTTTCGGTACACCCTTCTTGAACATGTTACAGGGCTGCCTGAACGTCTACCGAAAAGTCGATGAAGAAATCAAGGGAAAAGAGTGGGTAGACAAGCACTGGGACAACTCGTTGCCCCGTTAACTTGTCTCCAAAAGTTTGTGATACAAATCAATTACTTGGCTCGTAATCAGGCGCCAAGAAAACTTATCTTCTATTAACTTTCTTCCATGCATACCCATTTCTTTGGCAAGTTTTTGGTCCTGCAACAGAGCCAGTACTCTCTGAGTCAGTTGTGCTGAGTCTCTGGGGTCTATCAAAAACCCGTTTTCGTTATCAACTAAGAACTCAGGTATTCCTCCCACCTTGGTAGAGATAACTGGTAAGCCAGTGGCTTGGGCTTCAAGTATTGCGAAGGGAAAGTTTTCGTAGATCGCAGGCAGCACAAATATGTCAGAGGCAGAGTAGAGATTAGGAAGTTTTTCGTCTGGAACGTATCCCATGAACGTCACGTGATTTTCGATGTCCAGTTGTTTTGCCAAGTTTCGTAGGCTCTCTTCTTTCTGTTTGAATCCTTTTCCTGATATGACAAATTTTACGTCACTGAACTCTTGGAGGACCTGTGGAATTGAACGTAACAGAATTTCTAAGCCCTTTCTGTGGTAGAGGCGCCCCACGAAGAGAACAATTTTCTTATCTTCTTCTAAACCGAATTCTCGCCGAAGCTCAGCCCTGTTTGATCTTGGCTTGAATTTTTGCACATCTACCCCGTTGTAGATTACGTGAATCTTTTCCTCTGCGATTCCATAAAGTTTAGTTAATTCATCAACGGTATACTTGCTCACCGCGATCAGGGCGTCTGAACGATTCATCAGTTTCTTTTCGTAGGACCTAAGCAAAAAATTGTATCTTAGCATTGACTTCTCGTTGGGATTCAAGTTCTTGGGGTTGTCCCGTTTTGTTACTATGGCTTCTCCTTTCCATGTTGAGTGGACTGCACAAACCAGCGCCTTAGATGCGTTCTTGGGTATGGCGAAACTTGGAACCAATGGAAGGTTCGCGTGTATTACATCAAAAGCATTTTGTTTGTTTAGTTCTTCTATTTTCTTGGAGGCTGAGCGGGCGAATCGCCAATATCTGGTTAGGGCATTTCCTGTGCCTTTTATGTAATGGACGTAGATGCCGTTAACTACTTTTTCTGATTCATGGTCGTCTCTGGCTACCACGTGAACGTTGTGTCCAAGTTTTTGGAGGCTATGTGACAGGTAATAGACGTAAGCTCCTGTTCCGCCTGAAATCGGGAAATATTCTGGAGTTACGAAGCAGACATTCAAGACTTATTCCCTCCTCCAGTTAATGCTGTGTGGATTAAAGAGGTTGCTCCGCCTAGGGTCCACGCAAATGCTCTGGTGAAATAGATCACGATGAGATACATTGCTGATGGATCATGATAAATGTAGGAGATTCTTGCAGCTGAGACTGTGTAATGCAGTATTGTTATGATAACTAATGACAGAAAAATTAATGATGGAATCGTATGGAAGTTCGTGACTACGCTAATGAGAAGTAAGATGGCTGCAACCCCATATAGTATGGGTTGTATGTTCATCCACCAGTTCGTTATCTTGTCGCCCTTAGCCAGCCTCGGATGCTTGAAGTATAACTTCCATGTGTTCTGACCGTATTTATACTGCTGTTTGAAGAACGTTCGCAGCGTGGAGCGATGAAAATGGTAACATATTGCTTCGGAGTCAAAGGCTATCCTGTATCCTGCTTGGGCTAGTCTTGCTCCTATGTCGGTGTCGTATTGTGTGGGAAGCGCCTCGTCAAAGCCGCCGATTGCAATGGTTACTTTTTTCTTTAGTAACAGGTTCATTGTTGCTACTCTCTCAACCGTGTTTGGAAGCCGTCGATACCTGTAATTGAGTTCGTAACCTATGACTCTTGGAACCAGATTATCCTTGTTCCAAGTTTCCACGGTTCCACTCGCTCCCGCCACCTTAGGATTATTTAAGTGCTTAACGAGTTTCCTGAGCCAACCTTTTTCCACTTTAGCGTCTGAATCAATTAACCCTATCACCTCGTTCTCTACATTCTTCAAAACGAGGTTGTAAGCAGCCGGAGGGTTAAGTTGGCTGTAAACCAGTTTGACTGGATACGTTTTGACGCGTTCTGTTGTCGCGTCCGTTGAGCCTCCGTCGATCACTATCACTTCAAGTAACTGTTTCGGGTAGTCCATTTCCAGAATAGAGCGGAGACACTCATCTATAGTCGATTCACTGTTAAATGTGGTTACTATTATGCTGACCCCTAGAAGCGAATCCTCTTCTTTGGCTGCTTTGCTTTTCAAGTGGTTGCCCCTTGTTCAGTCTTTTAATCGTTAACTATGAATACTAACATAATCTGTTAGGATAAATAAGATGTGATTATGGCGTAAAGTATTCTTGCGCCGTCTCTTAGAGGATCAAGTTTGGAGTTTCCCACTGTCCTCTGATCAAAACTTATGGGAGTTTCCGCGACTCTTGCACCCATCCTCAACGCCTTAACAAGCATCTCAGATTCCACCTCGTATCCGTGGGATCTCAACTTCATCTTCTTTATCAGGGATGCTCGGATTGCTCTAAAACCAGATTGCGAGTCAGAGATTTTCACGCCAGTAAGATATCCGGTCAAGTTGTTGAATAGTTTGTTACCTGTCCTGTTTATTTTCGGAATCTTGGTTTTGTTAGCTTCCGAGTTAGCGAATCTTGATCCTACCACAAAATCTGCTTTGTCTTCCCTAATGTATCGCAGAACCAAAGGAATCTCTTCTGGTTTGTGGGAACCATCCGCGTCCAAAGTAACTACTAATTCGCCTTTAGTTTGCCTGAAGCCGGACCTGAGGGCAAAACCTTTCCCCCGATGGGGTTCTCTCAAAACATGGGCGCCTCGTTTCTGAGCAATATCGGCAGACCTGTCTACTGAACCGTCATCCACAACAAGAACTTCGTATGTGACTCCCATTTGTTCAAGTGTTTTCTTTGTTCGAGTAACTATGTCGCCTACGGTTACTTCTTCATTGAACACTGGAATGACGACAGAGACGAAAAATGCTCCTCGTTTCCTACTTTCGTTATCTTTTGCCATTGTTTCAGAGATGTCCCCGTCATGAATTAAATAGTTTGCCAATCTTTTCGCATACGTGATTGATGGTTTAACTTTTATATTAAACGGGGTTGATGTAGTTCTGCACTGCTATTCAAGGCTTGAACAATCTTGATGAAGAGGCGAACCCAAAGTGAAGCAAACTTTGCTGGAAATCGAACATAACATCGAATCGAGAAAAGAAACTGACAGAATCATGTGGTTCTCCATGTGGGCTATTCTCTCGGTAGCGAGTTTCGGACTAGCTTGGTTTCCAATGATTTACTATATGCTCAAAAGAAGAAACGCACACTTCTCCAGACAAGAAAAACTGGAGACGCTAATCTTGAGCAAGCTGAGAAAAACGCGAAGTCCGGAAAAATCAGTGTATACCTCTTCGAAAACAAAGAATCAGGGATCACCCAGAAACGCGAAGGCATGGACTCTTTCAACCCTTCTAATTATCCCTGCTTTTTACGTTTTTTATTTTCTAAAAACTGACCTTCAGAAACACGAAGAGCACGAGCATGATTTTCTTGATGAAATAAGTGCTTTGGCAAAAGATTCGGGAATACCTCTGAACATTCAAAGTTACGAGACTACACCGAGCTTCCCGCTGGACAAGTATCTGGCTCTAAGTGTTGTAACGTTTGGTTTAGCAGCCGCCTATTGGCTCTACCGAATCTTCAATGACTACAACAATCACTTCAAGATGCAATGGATAATCGAAGACGAACTGCTTAATTTCCTGAAATCTATCGACAAAGAATCCAGTTAACATCCTGCATCTTAGCTGTTAATTTTTATATCCGTCTGAACAATACGATGGTCTGAAAGCCAGAAAAGGAAGCCACATTATGGTAGACGTTTCCAAACTCGTTAAGAAATCCTTCAGAAACCTAACTCCCTACTTTCACGGCGGAAACGTTTGGAAACTTTCAGAAAAATACAAAATTCCCGTAGACCAGCTGATCGACTTCAGCATCTCCACCAACCCTCTAGGTGCACCCGAAACCGCCATAGAAAGCATCCGAGAAAACCTAAACTTGATAAAACATTATCCCGACCCCGATCATGAATGGCTTCTTGAAGTTCTCGCAAAATCTGCTGGTGTAGAGCCGAAAAATGTTGTATTGGGAAATGGTTCTACAGAATTGATTTATCTGTTCAATGAGGTCTTCCTTGAGAGCGAATACGAGGCTATTATTCCAGTTCCATCCTTTAGCGAATACAAGGCAGCCATAGAAAGATTTGGTGGCAATATAACCTTCGTAAAATGCGACTCGTCAACGAATTTTCAGCTAAATGTCGAAGAATTGGAGAGTACAATATCAAAGAAAACTAGAATCATTTTCCTTTGCAATCCGAACAGTCCAACCGGAGTACTTTATGAAAAAGCAGAGTTGATGCGAATCATTAAATTCGCTGCAGAACGCAACGTCCTTGTGTTTCTTGACGAGGATTACATTGACTTCGTCGACGACAGCAAAAGGTATTCTATGGCTGAGTATGTTAACGAGTACAACAACCTGTTTATTTTAAGGTCACTAACCAAATTCTTTGGTTTGGCGGGCGTTAGAATCGGTTTCGGCATAGGATCACCTAGCCTCGTGAATTTTCTTAAGATGGCAAAGATGCCTTGGAGCGTAAACAGTTTAGCAATGTTTGCTACGGCGGCGGCAGTAAAGGACACAGACTTCATCAAAAGAAGCCGGATTCTTGTCTCAAATAGCAGACGCGAGATGCGGAAGATGTTCAAGTCTATTCCTTGGTTGAAGGTATATCCATCTGAGACCAACTTTTTGCTAGTTGAGATCACCCGCGGAGACTTAACTTCAACCCAACTCAGAGAGGGGCTCGCCAAAAGAGGGCTCATCATCAGAGACTGTAAAGATTTCGATGGCTTAAACAACAAATTCTTCAGAGTAACAGTTAGAAGACCCGAAGAAAACAAAAAACTGTTAGAACAAATAAAATCCTTTGGCAACCAAAAATAGCCTGTTTCTCAATCCTTGTTTTGTTTTGAATCTGTTTTGGTACGCAATAGATAATTTTTTGCAGATTCCAAATCTTTGAGCGAGTTCACAGTGAAAACAGCTTCAGGTCTCCTGCTGACAATGACTTCTTGTTCCTGTTCCTCCAAGATTCGTTGACCATCAATTATGTTTATTCCCGAAACCGCGTACATCTTTCCCTCATGCTCGTAAAGAGAAACGGCTGACAAGCCATACTCACGGAAAGCTTCTTCAGGGATCATCACAGTCAACGCGGGTTTACCTGACTCTTCGTATTCCTCGATTATTTCGTCCAGAAACTCTCCATTCAGCAGAGGAATGTCCGCTGAAATGATTAAGACCGGACCTGTTAGGTTCTCATCCTGAACCGCTTGTTGCACGTCAGCATGGTATCCTTGTCCATCAGTTTCAATAACCTTCACGGATGCCTTCGCTGCCTCTTGTGCTGTTTTTGGACTGTAAGCTGTTACCGCCACGTATATCCCTGTGATTTTTTTGGATTCCTTGGTGGCTTCAATAACTCTTTTTATGAGTGGTTTGCCCATGAACTTTGCCATCGGTTTTTCAGTGTCTCCACCGAAGCGTGTTCCTTTTCCTCCTGCCATTATCAACGCTACGATGTGCACTTCAAATCACCAGCACAAACAATGCAACCATTCTAGCTATCTCGTTAGTGGCGCCGAATATATCCCCATTCACTCCTCCAAAAACATGCTTGCCCACGATTATCATGAATCCCCCTACAAGCATTCCAGATGCTACGGCAAACACGCCACTTAAACCAAACAAGGCAACGCTGATGACAAGTGAAATAATTAACGAAATTGCGTATAATCTATTGTTTTTTATCATAAAATCAATGAAGCTTCTGCCCTTTCCCCGTTTTTCTTCAAGACTTTGCGGTGGGGATGTTCCTTGCCATGCAGTTGTAACCATGGCTAGTTTCGCTGACACCTCAGCTACTATGAGCGATTGAATGACGACATTTGTATTTGTTAAGAAAATAAGTAACAGCGTGAAGAAAGAAACTAGAATGGCAAAGAAGGCTCCTGTGCGGGTAACCGTCCATACATGAGCGATGTCCATTTTCTCTTTAAGAGATGCTTTTCTTATGCCTAAAGCATTGCCAACGTCAACTAATCCGTCTGTGTGCTGAAGTCCTATAATGACAAGAATGAATGCAACGGTCATGGCACTTGCAAGCCCTTTTGCTGCAAACTCGAAAAGAACTTCATGGGAGCCTGAGAAGACTATGGTGTTTATGGATCTGAAAAGAAAGAATAAAACGTTGTTTGTGAAGCGGGCGTATAAGCCGACAAGAAATCCTATAATGGCTCCTATCACTGGAAACAGGAACATGTATCGAGCGGAGATGTCCAAAAAACTTTCATCCATCTTAAATGGGATGGCTGTAAGAAAAGCCATCAAGCCCCTAAAGACTCTTAAAGCCTTCACCATCAACCCTCCACTGAATCAATCATGGCGTGTATTCTTGTGGACGCGCGAACTCCCAACAGACATTATATCTCCATACGTCGCCCAACTTGGTTAATCTTATTTCTTGCTCGTCAATTTCGATTAGGCCTTTTTTCTCTAGTTTGTTGATTGTCGTTTCAAAAGCTTCCTCTGGCAATTTTCCGAAGCGCCTCTTGAACTCCTGTTTGTTGACGGGCAGGCGGATATACAGTCGCATCATCATCTTTCCCATTTCATTATCTACCGAGTTAACAGAGAGTTTTGATATTGGAAACTTTCCACAGTTGATTGTATCAATGTATGCTTCGGCAGGTGCAATGTCCACATACGAGAATTTTCCTAGGTTCCCCATGAAAAATCCTGCACCTGTGCCAAGGACCTCCATACATGGTTCCTGAAAGTCTTCTGGTATTCTGGAGAAGCGGTTGTGACATGTCTTTTCATATCCTGCCGCCTTGAATGTGTTGTCTGCCTCAAGATACATCTCTGTTTCAGCCTCTTGATTTCCCCTCGGAGGCAAATCTCCATACTGAAGCTGTTGAGCTATCTTTGTTCCCGGATAAACGTCCAAAGCATAACAGTCAGCGCTTTCCACATTCAACTCTACTGCCCTTTGAACATCTTTGCTCCAAACCTTCAAGTTCTGGCCGGGAAGATTATACATCAAGTCGATGCTTACACGAAGTCCCATTTTATGTGCAGCCTTAATTGTTTCTTCGGCATTCTTTGCCTTATCCCGCAGGTTAACCAATTTTCTCACGTCGTCGTCAAAGGTCTGAACCCCCAAATCCAGCTGGTCCACCCCATACTCTGAAAGTGCCTTGAGTTTCTTGTAGTCAAAGTCGTGAGTGCAACCTGTTACTTTGATTTCCCGTTCCTCACTTATATCAAAGTTTTTTTCACAGAACGATAAGAGATCAATTGTCTGTTCGGTGGACATTATGCTTGGGGTTCCACCTGCCAGATATATCTCGGAGAACTCGCTTGTCTTGACGTATTTTGTTTCCGCGTACATTTTCAGAGATTTTTTCAACGCAGATAGATACTTTCCCATCTTGTTATTAGCGATTATTTCTGTTGGGAAATAACAGAAGTTACACTTTAAAGTGCAGAAAGGTATCCAAGGTTGCAATTCCTTCCTTTCACTGCTGGTGTTCTCGGTTCCCAAAAAGTCTATGAACGTTTGGAGCGTCTCAGGCACAACTTCGGGGTAGTCTCGATAAGTGTAAGGTGGCCAATGCATTGTTTTTTCATAGGCCGGTGACGTTTCAGTGTGCTTATTTGTCATTCTTTTATAATTTCTCCGTCTTATCGTTTTTTTAACCAAGTTACTTGATGACCTAGCCCTAGGAATTTTTGTTGACTGCTTTTTCTCCACGCTTTTTGCGAGAATCCCTTTTGATGTCTCTTGTGGAGCGCTTTCCTGTTTTAATGTTTTGTAACTTTTAAAATCTTCTGCTATCAAAGCTTCTGGCATACAAAAATTGGTCTTCCGGTTAGTTAACCGCTGTGAAGCGTGTGCTTTGACAGAAAGTTTATATAGAATTCTACGTCAAAACCGTTTCTCTAACAAATGTGTAACATAAACAGTGGTGAAATAATTTGATTTATTTTGTGATCGGTTTTGTGGTTCTCTTTGTTTTGATGTTAGTTGTTGGCATCAACGACCCTACTGGAGGAACCAGTATGAAAGGCTGGTGTTACCAATACCTGATTGTAGCGCTACTCTTTGATGCATTTGCAGTTTTTGCCCTGTTTTACCAAAATGAAATACTCACTCAATTGTTGCTTGGTGTCGCCGCAGGCTCTGCAACTGTGTTAGGCATTCACGTGGCACACCACATAAAAGAAGAAAATAAAGGACGTGGACACTAACTGGAAACTTCCAAAAAGGGCAACTTTGGTGCCCCTTTAAGGAATTGATTTAAGTCTATTCCGTGTTAAATTAGTGTATTCTAGAGGTTTTGTTGTGAAGCATTACGATTTAATATCCATAGGCACGGGTTCTGCAATGAGCGTTGTGGAGGCAATGATTCAAAATAACCCTGAGATCAGGGTCGCTGTCATAGACAAGGATGAACCGGGAGGTATCTGTTTAACTCGGGGCTGTATCCCCTCCAAGCTTCTTCTTTATCCCGCCGAGTTGGTGAGAACCGTTGAAAAGGCAAGAACGTTTGGAATCGACTCTGAAATAAAAAAGATCGATTTCAAGAAGGTTATGGACAGAATGAGAAGCATAATCTACGGGGACATAAACCGGATTCGACAAGGGCTTTCTAACTCAAAAAACGTGGATTACTACCCTGAAGTAGCAGAATTTGTTAGTCCCTACACCTTGAAGGTTGGGGACAAAACAATCACAGCTAAAATGATATTTTTGTGTACCGGATCAAAACCCACCATACCGCCCATAAATGGACTAGAGACTGTGGGTTACCTTACAAGCGACACAATCCTTAAGATAAGTGAACTGCCCGAGAGCGTTATGATCGTGGGCGGCGGATACATAGCCGCGGAATATAGTCACTTCCTCTCATCCATGGGCACGCAGGTCACAGTCATCGGCAGAAATCCCCAGTTTATCCCCTCTGAAGAACCAGAAGTTTCAGCCCTAGCCCAGAGAGAACTTGAAAAGCATGTGAAGATTTATGCCAACTATGAAGTTAGGGAGGCAAAAGTGACCTCAGAGGGCAAGAAAATGCTCGTTGCCGTCAACCGAGAGACCAAAGAAAAGCTGGAAGTAACAGCAGACGAGATATTGATTGCCACCGGAAGAGGTTCCCTTACAGACATACTCAATCCCAAAAAAGGAGGAATAAAAACTGACAGAAAGGGATGGATTATCGTTAACGACTATTTGGAGACTTCTCAACCTAACGTTTGGGCTCTTGGAGACGCCAACGGCAAATATCTCTTCAAGCATGTAGCCAACTACGAAGCAGCTATTGTTTACTATAATGCTGTGTTGAAGAGGAACGTGAAAGCTGATTACCATGCGGTGCCCCATGCCGTATTCACGTATCCCGAGATTGCGGCAGTCGGTCTAGGAGAAAAAGAGGCGATAGAGAAATACGGTGCGGACAAGTTGATGATTGGATTTCACAGATACGAGGATACGGCGAAAGGAGAAGCTATGGATGCGAAGGACTATTTTGTCAAAGTTATTGTGGAACGGGACAGCATGAAAATTCTTGGAACCCACATCATCGGACCCTGCGCTTCAGTTCTAATCCACGAAATCATTCCTCTAATGTATACATCTGAACAAAACGCCAAACCCATACTTGACGGGATGCACATTCACCCTGCTCTGAGCGAAGTCATTGATAGAGCCTTCCGTTCCCTGATGCCCCCGGAACATTACCACCACCTGATCGAGCATCAATACAAACTTCTTACCTGACCAAAAAATTAACTTGCTGAAACGAGTGTACACGAAAAACACCAACTATTCCTTTTTTGCTCGCATATTAGGAGACTAATAGAGGTTCATTGTTGAAAACAACCTTTTTCTGCAAAATCTAAGAGATATAAAAATGATTTTGCTAGCGAGGAATCTGCCCTAGAACAAATTAGGAAATATTATTTCCCTAAAAAATTAGGAGCCTATTGTTTCTTGGCGCTTGCAGGGGATGCTGAATTGTTTTTCTGTTTGCTTTCGGTATAGCATGTTGTATACGCAGAAGGGCATGATCTTGTTATCTGGTGTTATGTAGTGAATGACACAGTGGTGTGCCCGTTCCACATCGAAAGTGTAGGGATCCATGAATGCCATGCAACCGATTAATAACAGTCTCCGTCTGATGTACCCAAGCGAATCGTATGATGGGTTAGTATGTATTTTAATTAATGTCTTCACTGCATTCAGAAGACCCGCTTCTCGCTGCACTTTTCTCCAATCTAATGAACGAAAGGCAGCAACGAGCAATCTTGGATAGATTCCGATTTTACTGATTTTTCGTTTCTCAATCAGCTTGTTCAGGGCTTTCAGGTCAGACATGAAGGCTTCGAAGTTTAGGAAACGGTTGATGGGCGTGAACTGATGTTTTCCTTGTTTAGAAATTAATATCCAGTTCCAGAGTCCACAATAGGGGGTGGGTGTGAATGGGGGCCATGTTTTGGCTAAGAAACTGTTCATGACTTTCAGGGGAGGAACCATAACTGAAACCGGAAACAGGTCCTCTTCTCTGATCATCCCTTTGGTCTGTTCCTCAATTCTCTGGGCAAGCAATGAATTGTCAATCCGGTTTTTTCTAGAGACATACTCTGCTGTTCTTCCGGTAAAAGACATAGGTTGAAAAACTATTCCTCTTATGATGTCCACGTTTTCTGCGCCGAATCTGATCATGTCACCTACTTCATTGTCGTTTATTCCACCCTGCAGGGTTGGAACCAAAATAATTTCAATATCATGTTCCCTGCAGAGTTCAACAAGCCGCAACTTATTTGAAAGCAGTTTTGCTCCTCTCAGTTTCTCGTAAGGCGAATCCGTGAGCCCATCAAACTGCAGATACACTATGTTCAGTCCTGCTTTCTTCAGTTTCCTGACCAATTCTGGATCTTTTGACATTCTGATGCCGTTAGTTGCCAGAAGAATCATGAATTTCATGTCATGCGCCATTTTCACGATTTCAACTATGTCCTCGCGGACTGTGGGTTCTCCGCCAGCAAACATTACTGCTAGGGGAGGCTGATCCTGTTTCTTCAGAAACTTTAGCATGTTATGAATGGTTTCTAGAGTTGGTTTGTAAAGATCGGGTGGTGTTGATGCATTTGCGAAGCATATTGGGCACTTTAGATCGCACTCGTTAGTTACGTCGATGACTGCCATGACTGTTGTGGATATGTGGTTCGCGCAGTCGTTTACTCCGCAGCCGTATGGGCAGTTGTCCTGAAACGGTTTAGAAGCGGGCTTTTTGAACTCTTCAGCCTTGTGATAAATGTCTGCTCTAGCCCAGTAGGTGTCATTAAAGCTTCCATGCTCGCTGCACTCTTTTAGAATTACAATTTTTCCGTCTTTTTCTGCGATTTGTGCTTTTACCTTTTTTAGGCAAACCGGGCAAACGCTGAAAGTTTCCCGAAGAATCTTATGTTCCTTCAAGTCAAAGCCCCTGCGATTAAGGCGATTGGTATTAAGACCATTGTCCTAGTTACTAGCTTTTCATGTTTTTTTAACACTTCGATATCTTGGTTTCTGAGTAGGGACACACCTGAAACAACAAGAATTATGTTCCAGATGATTATCGGAATCAGGTATCCGTAACCAACTGCATCCACCAAATAAGGTATAGGGGAACCTATCGCGTTTAGTAAGAAGAAAATTGCTCCCACCTTTATGGCAAATTTCGGACCACGCTTAGCTGCCAAAGTGGCGTATCCAGCCTTCAGGTCTCCCTCTAAACTCAGCACGTCCCGCAAAATGTTTCCGCCCACATTGCCCATGCTCATAAACGACAAGGAGAATGAAATTATGGAGATCGTTCCCAATAATGCAGCTTCACCATAAACAAACGATGTTCCTATAAGAATACCCATAAGCATGCTTCCCAAAAAACCGGCATGTTTCTTTACATATGCGGAATATGCCACAAGAAGAAGCGTATCCGCGAGGGCAATTCCAAAACATAGCATGTTGATTCTTAAAGATGCTAATAGTCCAATAGTGAAAAAGACCACCGCTACCAAAAGAGCAAGCCACGGTGCTAGACTTTTTGAAGGAATAGGTCTGTTCTTTTTAACGATGGCATCTGACTCCTGGTCAATGTAGTCGTTAAACGCGAAACCACCAGAAGTAATGCAGATTGCTGACAAGACAACTAATACTAACAGATCAGTTTCTGGTAATCCTCTCTGCAGAGCTATTATCGTCAAAACTGAGAGACCACCAGTCATGAGCCAGTACGGCGGTCGAAGAAGCATGATGAACGCTTTAAGACTCTTCTTCAAAGACGTCATTTATTTATCGCCTAATATTTTCTTGATTGTATTAATTTTTTTAGTCCTTCCCTCAAAATCACTTGAGGTTTCCACTGTAATATGTTCGCTGCTTTACTGTTGTCTGCCAATGTTATATCCATGTCTCCCGCCCACGCTTGGCCGCCTGTGAAATAAATCTCAACATCCTCTAGTCCCAAAATGTCAATTATCATTTTTGCTAACTCTGTCACTAACGTTGTCGTTCCTGTACCAATGTTAACTGCTTGTCCTGCAACTGTAGGGGAAGTTGCAGCCTTAATTAGGGCATCCACCATATCCGACACGTAAACGAAGTCTCTGGACTGTTTTCCTGTTCCCAAGACCTCCAATTTGTCGGGTGTTTTCCGCAATTTGTTGAGGAAATCGTATATGGCTCCGTGACAGTTTGGACCATAAACATTGAATATGCGGAGCATAACAACCTCCAGCCCGTAACTCTCGTGGTAGAACCGACAGTAATTCTCGCCAAGCAACTTTGTCAACCCATAGAATGCGATCGGATGTGTCGGATACGTTTCAGGTGTCGGTCTCTTCTCTGGGTTACCATAAACCGCGCATGAGGACGCGAAGACCATTCTAGCACCAGCTTTTCTGGCGGCTTCGAGGACATTCAATGTTCCAACAACATTAATTTCGCAGTCTTCTTTTGGGTTTTCCATGGAGAATGGAACGCTTGTTTGGGCTGCCAGATGAAAAATAACCTTACAGTTTTTTGTTGCTTTTTCTAATGCCGCTGGGTCTCTGGTGTCTTCCTGCACGAAATTGAGGCCCTTATTCATGAGGTCTTTTATGAAATCAATTTTTCCTGAATATAAATTGTCGAATGCAGTTACTTTGGCGCCCTGCTCTAACAGCGTTCTACAGAGATTAGAGCCTATGAAGCCAGCGCCGCCAGTAACAACAACTTCTTGGTCATTGAGTGCTTTCAAGGCAAGTCCCCAGTTAATGACTGGAATCTAAGGGTGCACTCATTAGTTAATCTTTTCCAAAAAACTATCGATTCCGTAACGAAAAAGAACCACGTGGACCCGAAAGCAAAATGTTCTATCCCCTTGTAATCACATAAATCTGGGCTTCACATTATGCTTAAATCGCTTCAATTGTAATGTTGACCCAATTTCCTGAATATTCAGGGTCATTCGTCGTTCCATTGAAGAACCACAATTCAAAGATTATCCTATTGGTTCCCAACTGCTCTATGTTTATCGTTACCGGAAACTCCCACTTTTCCCCATCCAACAATGTTCTGTTGAAGCTTTCTGTGGTTTCGGCTGGATTGGGATTAACACGAGACTTTCCATCATCTACCTTAACTTGCACTAAGTAATCCATTGTGGTGTCATTCTGGTTTTCCACACCAACCCATAACGAGAACGTGCTGTTCTCACCAAAAACTACCGTTTTTGGGTAGTTCTCTGCCTGTTTTTCTGAATCAAGCAAATATATCGCGGAAAACTGTTCTGTTTCTACGGGCGTGAAGAATACCAGATTTACTAAGAGGGCGCCAATAATCACGAGGGCTACAAAAATCGTAAGAATTATTGTTTTTTCTTCACTACTATATGAACCCGATTTTGTGCCCTGCGAAGTTCTCTTAATTTTCTTTTCCATGAACTTGCGTTGGTGTATCTTCAAACTAATCATCCCCTGAAAAAGACGCGCTATCTGTTTTCATCGTGCAAGCCCTCTACGGAATAAGCTTACATTTAGGCTTGTCCCAATAAAAGAATTCTGAGGATTTCCCATCCAGCCTTTAACCTGTTCAACTTGGACCTGCTATCGTCGTCTCTAGGTCGATATAATGTGGGAACCTCTGTGATTCTAAAGCCTCTCTTCGCAGCTTCTGTTAAAAAAACTGTGGAAAGACCCATCCCATCCGAGTACAAGTCCAAGCATTCAATCGTTTTTTTAGTTAATGCCCGAAATCCTGTCTGGGTGTCTGAAACTTTTTGGCCATATATCGCGTTGTACATTGATGTGAACATCCGGTTTCCAAACAAGTTCATGCTTGGCATAGATCCGGGTAAGAGGGTTCCCCCAAGTCTCGAAGCCAAACAGACGTCAGCCTCGTCCTTTAGCAATGGTTGGACAAGTTTGTCTATGTCACACGCTTCATACGTGTCGTCGGCATCGATTATCACCACTATGTCGCCCTTTGCGTGGTCAATTCCTGTCTTTATTGCCCTTCCATATCCTATCCTTGGTTCGCTCACAAACTGGGCTTTTTCTTCTTTGACTATCTCTTCAGTTCCGTCATTTGAGTAGCCATCAACAACTATTATTTCTGTATTGTAGCTTGAGGAACTCTTGAGGTCTCTTATGACTTTTCGTATGGTCTTTCCTTCTTTAAAGGCCGGTATGACCACTGTAACTATATAATCTTCTTTGGTCAAGGGTGGTAGCTCTGGTCATTTTTTCAGGTTTTACTTGAAGACTTAAGGTTCTTTATATAAAACAGTTTCTGTACTAAACGAATTCGTTATATACTTCTTTTAGTTGGCGAAGGTTTTCTTCCCAAGTAAACCTGTTCTCAACATTCTTTTTTGCTTCCTCACCAATGGTTGGTCCCAGTTTTTCCTCTGCTAGCAGCTTTGACAGTGCCACAGCCATTGCCTCCGGATTTCTGGGGGGCACAAGAACCCCGTTTTTCATGTGACTAATTATTTCTGGTGTTCCTCCAACCGTTGTTGCGATGACTGGTAGTCCGCACGCCATGGCTTCAAAAAGAACCAGCGGTAATCCCTCGCCTGAAGCAGATGGCAGAACAAAGTAGTCAGCGGCGTTGTAGTATACTGGTAACAGCTCATCTGGAACGAATCCTGTTAGTTTGATGTTGTCTTCGATTCCCAATTCTTTTATGTGCTCTTCGATAAGTTTTCTGCTTGGACCTTTTCCTGCAACAACAAATAATATGTCAGGATTGTTTCGTGCCACAAGATGAGCTGATTCTATTAAGGTGTCTATACCATTCTTATAGACTAGCCTTCGTACACTGAAGATTATCTTTCGTTTTTTGGGTAGACCAAGCTTTTTTCTGCTCTCTCCTTTTTTTACCGGATGGAAACAGTTTGTATCGACGCCGTTGTACATTACTGACGTTTTTGCTTTGTCTGCGCCTAATCGCAGAACATATTTCATTGTTTCTTTGCTGACTGTTAGTATGCGGTCGGCGTGTTTCAAAACCGATTTGCCTATGGTTAAGTCATTTAGGTGTTCCAGGGTATTCAGCCATGACTTGTAGTCGATGAATGTGTTGTGTTGGGTTACTATGAATGGTTTTTTGTATTTCTTGGCGAGTTTTCCCGCCAAGCATGATGACATGTAAACGTGACCGTGGACATGAACTAAATCACACTTCTTTATTACTTTTGCAAACTTTTTGTAGGCTTCTAATGTAAGAATTGGGTAGGGTACACCGAATCTTTCAGCAAGTTTTAGGCTTGGATATGCGAAAACTCGGATTCCTTTTGCGGGGTGCTCGTTTTGTCCTTTTATTTTGCTCGTTAAAACATCTATTTCATAGCCTGATTCTGTCAATCTTTTGCTTTGTTCATAGGATACCTTTTCTATGCCTCCCATGTGGGGCGGAAAAAAGTGCGTGACGAGGCATATTCGAGGCATAGTTGCACGGTGGAGACCTGCAAATTTAACTATTTCGCACTATTGTAACATGCTTGAGCAGAGTTTTGTCTATTGAAGCTTGATTTGAAATAGTCAATGCAAAACATCTAAATTCCACAGACAAAATTAACGTAACAGAGATGTCCACCGAAAACCACAACGAAGTTCGCATTGGTCTAGAAGTTCACGTCCAGCTAACTAGCCTTAAAACTAAGCTCTTTTGTGGATGCTCCTCGGATTACAAGGGCAAAGACCCCAACATTATGGTGTGCCCTGTTTGCTTCGGGATACCTGGATCACTTCCGGTTCTCAATGAGAACGCGGTGGAATATGCGGTTATGGCTGCTTTGGCGCTGAACTGTAAAGTTTCGGAGCGCATGTTCTTCTTCAGGAAGAATTACTATTATCCGGATATGCCTAAAAATTTCCAGATTTCGCAATACGATCAGGCTGGGGGCGTTCCACTTGCTGTGGATGGTTATCTCTGTATTGATGTTGGTAAAAAGAGGACGAAGGTTCGAATTGGCAGGGTTCATCTTGAAGAGGATCCTGGGAGGCTGGTGCATCAGGGTGCCATAGACATGTCTCCTTATACTCTGGTTGACTATAACCGTTCAGGCATCACCCTTCTGGAGGTTGTCACAGACCCTGATCTTGATTCTCCCAAGGAGGCAAGAGTTTTTCTCCAGAAACTGCGCTCCATTTTGGAGCACTTGGGAATTTTCTCTGGTCGGTTAGAGGGGTCGATGCGGTGTGACGCTAACATTTCTCTTACTGGCGGAACTCGGGTTGAAGTGAAGAACATTTCTTCCTTCAAGGAGGTGGAGCGTGCTTTAGGCTTTGAGATTATGAGACAAAAAAACTTGGTTAAGAAGGGTCTTTCTGTCAAGCTCGAAACGAGGCATTGGGATGAGACTCGTAGGGTAACCATTTCGTTGCGCATGAAGGAGGAAGAGCACGATTACAGGTATTTTCCTGAGCCCGACCTTGTTCCGATAGTTGTCACAGAAGATTTCATCGAAGAAGTTAAGGAGAAGATGCCTGAGTTGCCGGAGGCTAGAATCCGCCGTTTTGTTGATGCCTATAGTTTGCCCAGGTATGATGCTGAGGTTTTGGTTAGCGACAAAGCCTTGGCAGACTTTTTTGAGAGAACCGTGAAGATGTATGACCGACCCAAGGAGGTCAGTAACTGGATGATGGGTGACCTTCTTCGTAATCTTAACGAAAATAGCCTTGAGCTCACTGAATCCAAGATATCTCCCGAACATTTGGTTGAGATGATCAAGTTGATAGAGGACGGTGTCATAAGCGGTAAGATCGGCAAAAGAGTTCTGCCTGAAATTGTCCTAACTGGAAAGCGTCCTTCTCAGATTATCAAAGAAAAGGGTTTAGTGAAGATATCTTCCCGAGAAGCCCTTCAGGATATTGTGGAGAAAGTTTTCAGGGAGAATCCGAAGTGTGTAAAAGATGCTCTCGCGGACGAAAACGCTGTTCACTTTCTTGTGGGGCAGCTTATGCGGGCAACGAAGGGTAAGGCTGACCCTGAGTTAGCCAACCAAATGATTCATGAACAACTGAAGTCCCTAAAAGCTAAAGACAACCTGTAGAAAAAGTCTTTAACGCTCTGTTTTTTCTTTGGTTTCCGTTTCTTTCTTTGTGTCTGCCTCAAGGATGTTTGTCAAAACTTTGTAGAGCGCGAGAGCGGTTCCTCTTTCGGCTCCGAAACCCGTTGTTGCTCCTAGTAGGCAGATGCCTTTCCATCTGCGCTTTTTTGCGAGTCCCAACAATAATCCTGTTGCGCCTATTATTCTGCCTTCGCCGTAGATTTGTGTTCCTTTGTCTAGGTGTTTCTGGGCGAGTTTCTTGGATGTGGCGGCTATGTAAATTTCGTTTCCCTGTTTTGATGTGGCTACTCCGCCCATGGTGACTATGAATTTGCTTCCATATTTTTCTGCGAAATCAAGTATTTCGTCGCATATATCGTAGTGGGCTAACGTGTCCTCCATGGAAGGCTGCGAGTCTCCAGTCAAGATAATGTAGTGGTTTTTCTCGGTTTTGGCTGCGTAGAACTGGTAACGGGGTGGACGGCATGTTCCATCCTTGTTTACGACTACGTAGTCTTGGAAGTAAGGGGCGTACATTTCGGCGAAGACTTTAGCATCGGTATTTTCTATAATGTGCCTTGCTGCAATCATTCCTATGTTTCCCAAACCTGTGAGTCCTTCTATGAGGATCGGCTTTTTCAATTGTGGTTCGAAGAGCTGGCGGAAGTATGGCTTGTCCATGGGTTCACCAAACAGTTAGTTGAATAGGCAGACTATAGTTCTTTCGCAAATTTTTCAGTTAACGGTTAGTTTTCTGTTTTTGTAGGGAGTGTTTTGTTCGAAGGTGTATGCAGCCTGTAGTGTCAAGTCTTCTCGGAGGGGTGGAGCCATAATCTGCATTCCGATGGGAAGAGCGTTCGTGAATCCGCATGGAACCGATATTGCGGGCAATCCAGCCAGATTCGCTGACACGGTGTCCACGTCGCTCATGTAGAGTGCTAGGGGATCTTTTATTTTTTCCCCGATCTTGAAGGGCAGAAAAGGCATGGTTGGACCGATTAGCACATCATATTTCTTGAAAGCTTCTTCGAAGTTGTTTCGAATCAGGGTTCGAACCTTAAGGGCTTTCAAGTAATATTTGTTATAGTATCCTGCTGAAAGGGCGTATGTGCCAAGAATTATTCGACGTCTCACCTCGGATCCGAATCCGATCCGTCTATTTTGTGAGTAAACTGTTGCCCAGTTTCCCTCATCTTTGTCAACTCGGTAGCCGTACCGTAAGCCGTCGTATCTTGCTAGGTTTGAGCTGGCTTCAGACATGGCGATTATGTAATAGGCAGCAAGAGAGTGTTCAATGCTTGGAAGCGAAGTTTCCTCGTAAGTTGCCCCCAATTCTTCAAGTTTGTGGATGCCACTCCAAACCTGTTTCTCTACAGCATCATTTGTTCCCTCGCCGAAGAACTCTTTGGGCACGCCAATCTTGAGTCCCTCAACATTGTCCTTCAGGAATTTTGTGTAATCTTTCGGTGCAGCATTCACGGAAGTGCCGTCTTTAGAATCATGACCTGCAATAACAGTGAGAAACAGGGCGCAGTCGTAAACGTCCTTTGCCATGGGACCGATTTGTTCAAGGCTGTTCGCGTACGCGATCAATCCGTAACGGCTAACCAATCCGTACGTTGGTTTTAAGCCAACAACTGAACAGTAGCTGGCTGGACAACGAATGGAGCCTCCAGTGTCAGTTCCCAATGCCAATGTAGCCTCGTCAGTAATGATACACGCCGCGCTGCCTCCAGATGATCCTCCGGGAACCCGTGAAATGTCCCATGGGTTGCGGGTTGGACCAAAATAGCTGGTTTCCGTGGATGATCCCATGGCAAACTCGTCCATGTTTGTTTTCCCAATGATCACGCCGTCTTCTTGTTTAATGCGTTCAATGACCTCTGCGTCGTAAGGCGGAACAAAATTTTCAAGCATCCGCGAAGAACAGGTTGTGCGGATTCCTTTTGTGCAGATGGCGTCCTTTACGGCGATGGAGACGCCCGCCAATATCCCGACGGGTTTTCCTTCAGAGATTTTTCTGTCAATTTCTCTGCTTTTTTTGAGGGCTTCTTCCTCAACAAGGGTAACGTAGGCGTTAATCTTGTCTTCAAACTTGTGTATTCTCTCAAAAACCGCTTGAACACATTCCTCGGCTGTCGTTTCGTTATTGCGTATCTTCTGGATGGTTTCTTGGGCGGTTAACTCGTGTAGCTTTGGCATGTTGTATGCTTCCTAAACGATTCTTGGGGCTTTAATGAATTTTTTTTCCTTCTTTGGGGCGTTCTTGAGGGCTTCTTTTGTGGGTAGCGAAGGTATGGTCTCATCTTTTCTATAGACGTTCTTGAGGTCTAAAACATGGTATGTTGGTTCAACTCCTTTGGTGTCTACCATGTCAATTTTTTTGAAAAATTCGAGAATATCGTTAAACTGTTCAGTGAACAGAGCCTTCTCTTCATCAGAGAGTTCTATGTGGGCGAGCCAAGCAACGTGCTCAACTTCCTTCTTTGACAGATAATGTGGTTTCATGTTCACTCCTTCACCCTAAGCGCTTGAGGCAGCCATCTAATATACAAGCTTAATCCTCTTTTGTCAAGCTCTATTCTAGAAAGCTTTTAACTCTTCTGCACAACGATGCACGCATGAAACTTTCTAACTCTTCGTCCACAGGAACAAGCCTTGTTGTGTGACTCTAGTTTCATCAAGTTTTTGCAATATTTTTTAAGATGTGCACAGCTTTTTCCACTTGGATTACATCCAATACACTTCTTTTTTCTTTTATTTCCACTCATCGTATAACCTAAGAAACCAATGCAGATTCTACAGTTCATCCCACACGGAGCAATAAGTTTCGCTTTCAAGTTATCGACTCCCAAAGAACATTGTTATTTAATTATATCCAGCCACTTTTACGATATAATTTTTAACCGATTTCTAATGCCTCGTTTATTTGTTAATTAAGTTTAAGATCCAGTTCTTTGATATGAACGCAGGACTTTCCCATCAATAACGTCAATAATTCTGGATGAAAGACCCTCTGCAAATTGGTCTCAGTTTATATTGGCGTGCAATAGAAGCAAACATAAGAATTGTAAATATTTGTTTAACTGACCAAAATGGCAGAGAAGTCGGCTTAGTCAAGGTTTCTTGACAAAAAACCTTCCTTTCTATGAAGTAAGGTGTTATTGGGGGGTTAAGATGGAGAAAAGAAAACCAATAACCATCTTATTGCTATGTCTTTTTACACCAGTTATTACAGTAAATATTGTTAATGCTTCATCTGGGAATTGGGTGGAACTTGCAAGACTTACAGGGTATGCACCAAAGTTTGGGGAATCTCCTCTTTTTACATGTGAATATGATGAATGGAGCGTAAAATGGGAATATGTGCCATATGCGGAATATCCAAATTTAACAGCTTTTAGTATTCATGTTCAAACTCATGCAGAAGTGGAGGGCGGTCCAATTATTCCTCCTTCTTTTAGAGAACATGAAGACCTAACATATAGTTTGACGGTCGGTTCTATTATTACATCAGGAAGTGAAGAAACAAACGGAATTTTGTACATCAATGGTTTTAACGGAACGTTCTACATGGATATAGTTTCCAATGCAGATAGTTACGTAATAATCGTTGAACAAAACATTGAACATATCCCAGAATTTCCATCATGGGCTATTCTACCCCTGTTCCTAACCGTAACTATGGTGCTCGCAATCTACAAAAGGAAACTATTCAAAACAAGCAATCCCTAGTTCATATTAGGAGCCTAATAATACTTCATGTTGAAAAACAGCTTTTTCTTTTTTGAAAGCACAGGTTTCCCAAAAAGTGCTAACACTTAACAGAATGTAGGGGTGTGGAGCACACGCAAAAAAGAAGGCGAATTGGCGTGTGGGTGGGAACGCTAATATTCAACCTTGATAGGAGTTGCGTGTGCTCAATTCAGGTTCTGACTCTGAACAATAAAACATTTCTGAATTTTCCCTACATATTGTGAGTTCTCGAAACTTGGCGAGTTTAGAGCAGATAATTACATGTTTTTGAGGGGCTAAATCGAAAACAACCACGTAAAGTTTCTTTTATATTCTACGTATAGGCTGTTGTTTGGCTTCGAGGTATGAGTAAAGTATAAAGATGTGTACTACCAGTCAAAGTGACGAGTGTTAAAGTTGCCTGCAATGGAAGTAGGAAGAATCTGCGTCAAAATCGTAGGGCGAGAATCAGGAAAAAAATGTGTACTCGTAGACATTGTAGACAAAAACTTCGTTCTAATCACCGGTCCTAAAGCAGTCTCTGACATAAAACGGAGACGCGCCAACATTAATCACATAGAACCAACTAGCGAGAAAATTGACATAAACCGAGGCGCAACAGACGAAGAAATTACTGAAGCACTAACGACAGCAGGTAAACTGGAAGAAATGGCTAAAACAGTGAAGCCCGCCCTATCCTAACTCTTTTTTCCATTCTGGAGAAATATTATGCGAAGAATCAACGAACCTTGGGAAATCAAGCGAAGCTTGGTAGTTAAGGCTGAGGAAGAAACCGACCCCCGTTTTGGTCACAGCCCTGAAGAGAGACCCATCAAAGAGCATATGCGCTTTGGAATAATAAACTTAGACAAGCCTGCTGGACCATCAAGCCATGAGGTTACAGCATGGCTCAAACGAATCCTCAGTCTTGAAAGGGCTGGTCACGGCGGGACCCTTGAGGCTTAATCTGGCCGGGGAAATCCCAAAGTTACCGGTATTCTACCTAATGCCCTAGAGGATGCTACAAAAGTAATTCAGGCTCTTCTTCTGGCAGGCAAAGAGTACGTCTGCGTAATGAAACTCCATTCTGAAGTTCCAGAAGGCAAAGTAACAAAAGTTTTAGACGAATTCCAAGGACCACTCTATCAGCGACCACCTGTACGATCAGCAGTTAAACGACAACTCAGGACAAGAACAATCTACTACATAGACTTCATAGAGATGAACGAACGAAACGTCCTCTTCAAGGTCGGATGCGAAGCGGGAACCTACATAAGAAAACTCTGTTACGACGTCGGCGAGGTTCTGGGCTGTAGCGCTCACATGCAAGAGCTACGCAGAACAAGAGCTGGACCATTCATAGAAGACGAAAGCTTAGTCACCTTACATGACATATCTTACCTGTTTAGCCAATGGCAAGAAACCAAAGACGAAAGCCTACTCAGAAAGTTCGTTTATCCCATGGAAAAAGCCCTAGATTTGCTGCCAAAAATTCATGTACGAGACTCTGCAGTAGACGCCCTATGCCACGGAGCATACCTAACAGCCCCAGGAGTGCTGTCCTTAGATGCTGGAATCAAAATCGGTGACACTGTTTCGGTTTTCACCCAGAAAGGAGAAGCAGTAACGCTAGCGAAAGTGTTTGTTTCTTCCGAGAAGATGTTGAAGATGGATCACGGGTTTGTGGCTAAGACTCAACGGGTTCTGATGCCCCGCGGTATTTATCCTAAGATGTGGCATAGCAACCAGTAACAACTCACTTTTTCGAAAAGACTAAAAACAGGTTGGATGCTATTCTACTGGTTGTGCCGAGGTGTCCTAGAGCATAATGCGGGAAATCTGGTAGGGAGCAGATTCCACTATGGGAAGTTCATGCCTGGAATCTCCGACTACGGTAAGCCTGTGATCCATTGGGTCGCGAGGGTTCAAATCCCTCCCTCGGCGCCACAATTACATCTACACTATTTTGCATCCCAAATTATGGGTGCCCTAATAAGCATCCATTAACACAAAATTATATTATGTCTTATCCCCGTAAGTTTGTTCTGTTTGCCTTTTTGTTTACTGTTATTTGTTTGCCGCTAGCTGGGAATGTTTGAGCTGTGCACTTACTACGTAATTAGCGAGGTCAAACGGCACAACTTCGGAAGTCTGACTAACGTTTGGGGTTATTTTATTGCATGTGTTACCTTCCCTCAGCGTCAACAATCGTTTCAGTTATTGTTTTTCTTTTTGTTGAGATAGTCTTTTTTATTAGATTGCATTATGGATGAACCTACTGGAGACCGCTTGCGATGAACGTTGGGATCGTCGGTTGTGGATTCATTTCTGGAATCCACATCAATGCGTGGAAAGATGCAGGGCTGTCTGTGGTTGCTGTTTGTGACTTGAATGAAAAAGCAGCCATGCAATTCGCCAAAGAGTGGAGGATTCCTTCTTACTATACTAACTTCTCTGAGATGCTGAAAAAAGAAGACCTGTTCGCTGTTTCAGTCTGTGTTCCACCCAAGTTTCACGCGAACATAGCTATAGAAGCTCTGAAGTCTGGATGTAATTTAGTTGTGGAAAAGCCTTTCACTGTTTCTACAGAGGAAGCTGAACAAGTGCTTGGTATGCTTCAGAAGTCCTCTGGGGACCTAACAATAATTCACAGCCAACTCTTTGAGCCCTCAATTTTTAATGCAATGAACAAAGTTAAAGCAGGAGAAATAGGGCAAATCATAGGAATGGATGTTGGGGTTTTGCACAGCCCTGATGAAATAATGGCAGGAGACAAAAACCATTGGTGCCATAAACTAGCAGGTGGTAGATTTGGAGAAAACTTGCCTCATCCAATATATCTTCTCCAAGCTTTTCTAGGCAAACTGGAAATAAAATCCGTACTAACTGACAAGCTGGGTTCTCACCCGTGGATGGCTATTGATGAATTGCGAGTAACTTTAGAAGCTGAAAAAAACAAGTTTGGAACCCTCCATATCAGCTTTAACGCGCCAGGACACGACCGAACAGTCGTTCACACAAACATCTACGGCACTGGAGGTACAATCCACGCCGATATTTATCCTGTAAGTAGCCTACTTGTTTCAAAGCCAGGACGTGGAATACTGCATTTTGGTAATGTGTCCCAGCAAGCCAAGATATGGGGCACATATTTGAAAAATATTATAACCAAACGAAAAGGACCACGGCACTATAGTGTTTCACATGCACGAATTATCAAGTCATTTGTGGAAAGCCTTTCTGGTAATGGACAAGCTCTAGTCACTCCTGAGATGGGATACGAAAACGTTCAAGTCGTTGAACAGATATGTAAACGAATAGACGAAAACAATATTTCCAAAAATTAACTGCCAGCACAATAAACCCGTAGGGGGTTTCGGGAGAAAAGCCTATTAAATAAATGATATGCATTTATAGTTGTGTGGTATATTTATCAGCTTGGTCTTATTGATAAGAGAAATATATTCTCATCAGAGATATAATTAACATAGATTAGCGCATTATGGGGTAAAGGAATCATTGACCAGCATTTCATCGTATGCTTTCAAACACCCACCAGTTCAAGTCCCGGACCACATGGCCCGACAATGGGTTGAAGAATTTATCTAAGGAAAGCGTGAGCGATAGAACAATGCGTGCAGTAATTCTCGCTGCGGGACGTGGAGAACGCCTACTTTCCCTCACAAAAAACTATCCAAAACCTCTCACGCCAGTTTTAGGGAAACCACTACTGGAACACATCATAGACACCCTAAAGGAAGCTATGGTAACAGACATAGTCATCGTCACAGGCTATCTAAACCATTTTATACAAGAGTATTTTGGTGACGGATCAAAATTCCATGTGAAAATAAGATACGCATATAATCCTGTCTACAAAAATGGAAATGGTACTTCATTGAAAGTTGCGCGAGAACTGCTAGCTGAAGATGAGACTTTTCTTCTACTGATGTCAGATCACCTCATTGATGTAGACATCGTAAATAAGGCCTTACGAAATGTTGATCATAAACCACTACTTTGTGTAGATCGACAACCACACTATTCATCTCAGATTAAAGATGCAACTAGGGTGCTTGTGAACTTGGAAGGATACATAACAAACATTGGTAAAGACCTTGTCCACTGGAACGGCGTTGACACAGGAGTCTTCCTCTTAGACAACAACATCTTTGAGGAGATGGAGGAAGCTGAGAAACTGTCGCATTTCGCGACAATTAGTGATTGCATAACAGGAATGATTACAAATGGAAAGCCTTTGTGGGCTTGCGATGTGTCAAGACTTTTCTGGCTTGACATCGACACTGTTGATGACTTGGAGCGTGCGAAACGGATCTTGCGGGAGAACGGTAAATGCCAAAAGAATGGGACGGTGTAATCTCTCAGATTATCAATAGAAAATTCTCCCGTCCCACTGCACGTTTTTTAGCCAATCGCACAAAAGCAACACCGAATCAGATAACTATCCTAAGTTTTCTCGTAGGGTTGGCATCTGGATTGTTTTTCTACAATTATGTATTGATTGGAGGATTATTGGCTCAAATCAGTTCTATCTTAGATGGTGTTGATGGCGACCTCGCTATTTTTACTGGACAAACATCTTCTTTTGGCGGGTTTATGGATTCCGTGCTAGATCGATACGCTGATGCCGCTATTTTGATAGGGATGACTTACCATGCTTTCTCAAGGCAGGCAACTGTCACAACGATAATTGTTGGTTTTGCTGCTTTGGCAGGTTCATTCATGGTTAGTTATACTAGGACACGCGCGAAAAGCGATTTAGGCGTAGTTTTCAAATCAGGCATATCTGGATATGCTGCCAATAGGGATGTACGCCTCTTTATCGTGATGCTCGGGGGAATTCTTAATCAAGTTTTCGTATGCCTCGTGGTGTTAGCAGTTTTAACAAACTTTGTTGTCGTAACCCGGATGTGGAATCTGCGGTCATTCAGGCGATAAATCATGATGTTGGGAGTAGCAAATTCCATTAGCCTCAATATGCCACTCATCAATTTTTTAGATTTCGCTACACAGTTGAAAGTCGAAGTTGTAGAAGTCAAGATGGACGAACCGCATTTGCTATCTGTATTCTCTAAAACTGAACATAAAAAGACAGTAAGAGATATCGTTAAATCCTTTAATTTCAAGTATTTTGTACACGCTCCCTACATAGACATCAACTTAACCAGCATGAACCCCATTCTTAGAAAAGCCTCTGAAAAAACGATACTTAAGAGCATAGCATTTGCCGCCGATATAGACGCCAAATTAGTTGTGTCCCACGTTGGTCGCTTGTCGAGAGATTATCCAAAAGAGATGATTACTAAATCTTTGAAGAATGTGATACCTTGTTTAAGAAATCTGACAAACGTTTCTAAGAATAATGGAATCATCTTCACTATAGAAAACGACCATAAGTCAAATGATCAAATTCTCGCTGGCTATCCAGAACAGATGAAGTGTCTTATCGAAAAAGTTGGATGCAAATTTACGCTCGATGTTGGTCACGCGAACACCCTAACAAAAATTGAAACGTTCATAGATACCTTAGCAGAGCATATAGTTTACGTTCACCTGCACGATAATAACGGCGAACAAGATGCACATCTATCTCTCGGAAAAGGAAACATAAATTTCTCAGCAGTCCTAGCAAATTTAAGAAAAATTGAATACACAGGTCCATTAATGGTCGAAGTTCATTCTTTTTCAGGGTTAAAAGAAAGCATAACACTATTGAGGAAAACTTTTGTCAAACACATACGTTCATTTGGAAACCAACATGTTTGAGAGTCTACAAGACTTAACTCCCTTCAAACGTTGCATCAACAGGTCAAGGGCTAGAGGAGCTATATGCCCGTGAACTAAGAATTCTGATGTCGGGAGATAACACCAGCGATGTCTTAATCCAGACCAGATTACAGACCTTTTTTGAAGAACTACGCCAATACGAGTTTTGCACACACGTTTACATAGAATTTAGGTTACCCTTACTTACACTCCATAATCATTTTCTGATCGTTAATAAAAAATGTAACATATAACTCAAAAAATAATAACGGACAAATTGAACTGCGCGTGCCGATCATTACCAAGAAACCGCAAGCCCTGACCATATTTTTTGCCTCACTTGTCTACCTGCTAGATAGGGTGGTGCGCGCGGTTTATATTGGGGTATTCCATATATAATTAAGGAATGATTTTTATGGCAGAAGTAAAACCCATTAAAAGGGAAGAAAAATCTCCTGCACCTGGATACTACGAGAAGGTACGCAAGGACTCTAAAGCGGCTCTCGTAGGCGCTGTTCCAGCTATAATGGTGGGGGTAATAGCTGCAATACTTTTGTGGCTTTTCGGTAATTTAGTATTCATACCCATAGCCGAGGGCATCGAGTGGTTTGGATATCCTCTTACACAAATCCTGACTTTTATAATAATGGCTGGGTTGGCATTCTTCGTTATGAAGATACTCGTGGATGTCCGTCGGGCTGTTGATGCCTTAGCGGGTCTAGTCGCCTGTGAAGTAGGGGCTCCG